>NPIE01018982.1_pt2 | contig 33112 bp, 31 predicted proteins | sample 8637661 | NCBI WGS metagenome assembly NPIE01 (sample SAMN07420842, study PRJNA396082) | bioreactor metagenome | isolation source: sample BA12 brine-fed electro-methanogenic bioreactor BA | place: Japan: Kochi | collected 2016-12-09 | reverse complement strand
ACCGCATGCGCTGAATAGTTACGAATAACCTAACTTCCGATTTCTTAACGGCAAACGCTATGGACAACGATTTTTTTCTTTTCGATACCGAACGACTGCATGCCGTCGCGGCCGATGACCGAGTAAAGCAAGGTCTGGCTTATTTTTCCGAGAACCGTGTGTTCGATCTCGATCTTCATGACGGCATCTTGTCGGCACAGGTCGAAGATGAGGATGCCGATTTGCCGTATTATTTGGAATTGTCCGAAGGCGGGGATATGCAACTTCATGTCGATTGCCGCTGCGGCGATCATCAGCTGGTTTGCAAGCATGCTGTCGCGGTCTTGTACGCTTACGCCGATCAGTTCGGAGGCGATGAAGAGATTCTGCTCTGTAGCGCGGTCGAGGAAGCGATCGCCGAACGCGTCAAAAAAGGCCGCAACGAAGTCCGTGTTAAATTGATCAGCGGCAATCTCGGTTTCGGCATTTGGCAGGCGTCGTCGATCCAATCGGCAACGCATTGGCAACAAACCTATCAGGTGCAGATTCGCTCGCTCGATCAGCGTATGAATTATTGCACCTGTCCCGATTTGGCAAGTAACCGCCTCGGCACTTGTAAACATATCGAAGCGGTCTTGCATTATGCGAGCAAACAGCCCGACTATAAGAAACTGAAACAGGCCGGTTGCCCAGTGTCTTTCGTCTACCTATCTTGGGAGTCGGCCACGCATCCGGTGCTGCGCTTACATCGCAGCCCGCATATCGAAAAGGATCTCGCCGAATTACTCGCTAATTATTTCAATGCCGACGGAAGTTTCAACGGGCGAGTGCCGGAGGATTTTTTCAGATTGTCGGAACAAGTCTTCGGGCGCGAGGATTTGCAATTGGGCGACGATGCTGTGCGCTATGCCCGGCAATGTGCCGAGGATGCCGTGCAAGCCGAACGGGAGCGACAGATTGCTCAGGAAATTTTGCGCGCGAACGGCGTACTTCCCGGCATCAAGGCGCGCTTGTTTCCGTATCAAAGCGAAGGCGTGGCATTTTTAGCCTCGCGCGGCCGGGCGCTGCTTGCCGACGACATGGGGCTGGGCAAGACCTTACAGGCTATAACTGCAGCATCCTGGATGGCCGATAATCTCGGCATTCGGCGCGTCCTGATCGTATGCCCGGCGTCGTTGAAATCGCAATGGGCACGCGAAATCGAAAAATTCACGTCGCATGGCGCGCGCATCGTGCAAGGTCCCGCCGAAAACCGTTCGGTGCATTACCGCGCCGATGCCTTGTTTTTCATTGTCAATTACGAATTGATCTTGCGCGATCTTAGCGTCATCACCGAAACGCTGAAGCCTGATCTGGTGATTCTCGACGAAGCGCAACGCATCAAAAACTGGCGCACTAAAATCGCTTCTTCGGTGAAATTGATTCCGTCGCGTTATGTGTTCGTGCTAAGCGGCACGCCGCTGGAAAACCGCCTGGAAGACCTTTACAGCCTGTTGCAAGTGATCGACGCGCGCGTGCTCGGTCCGCTGTGGCGCTGTTTGCTCGATTTCCATGTCACCGACGAGCGCGGCAAGGTGATCGGTTATCGCAATTTGTCCGAATTGCGGCGTCGTATCGCGCCGATTATGTTGCGGCGCAATCGCAGCTTGGTCAGCGATCAATTGCCGGATCGGACCGAAGTGCGCCTGGATATCCCGATGACGCCCCAGCAAGTCGAACTGCACGGATCGGCGCTGTCCGCGGCAGGTTATATCGCTCAAATCGCAAAACGCCGGCCGTTGACGCCGAGCGAACAAAACCGCTTCATGGCGGCGTTGCAACAAGCACGCATGGCCTGCAATGCCGCCGGCCTTGTCGATAAGGAAACAGAAGGTTCGCCGAAACTCGACGAAATGGTGGGCATCCTCGAAGAGATCTGCCTCGAAAGCAGCCGCAAGGCGGTTATCTTCTCGCAATGGGCCATCATGACCGAAATGGTCGAAGCCAAGGTCCGCGCGATGGGACTTGGCTGCGTGCGATTGCATGGCGGCGTACCGAGCGAAAAGCGCGGCGAATTGATGGAGCGCTTCGAAAAAGACGATTCGGTGCAAGTGTTCATTTCGACCGATGCCGGGGGAACAGGCTTGAATCTGCAATCGGCGACCGTGTTGATTAATTTGGACATGCCTTGGAACCCGGCCATACTGGATCAACGCATCGCGCGGATTCATCGTCTAGGTCAGAAACAGAATGTGCTGATTTTTCTGTTGTTGGCTGAGGATTCCTACGAGCAGCAAGTCGCGAAGCTGGTGCAAAACAAACGCGACCTGTTCGACAATGTCATCGATCCCGAGGCTTCCGAGGATGTTGTCGGCGTGTCGAAAAAAATGCTACAGACATTGATCGATGAGCTGGCCGCAACAGAGCCCTCGGCAGACACGGAAAATAAGCCGCCGTTGCTGGAGCTGGAGGAAAGTCTCGAAACGGAATCCGCCGATCAGCCCGAAAAACTGCTTAAACACACGGAGCCTGCCGCCAGCGAGGACGAATCCGATAGCGCGATTCGGCAATTGATCGTGAATATACAGAACTGTTTCGGCACCCGTATCGAACGCATACTTGGCGCAGGCGGCGGGTTGCTGGTCGTTTTGAATGCGGTCGACGATGCCGACGAAGATAACGCGCGCAACCTGTCCGAGCCCGATGTTCCGGTGGCGCTGATCGACCGGCGAACCTTGGCCGGTTTACAGCGTCTTGGAGCCGCTTCGCCGGTCGCGCAAACCGAAGTACTGTTCGAGCCGGGCGAGAGCGAAGCCGGAGTCGAACCGGTCAATCCATTGCATCAGACAGCCGAAGACAAATTGAAGTCGGCTGAATTACTTTGGGCTCAGCACGCGAATGCCGGCGTGATGGACTTGTTGACTGCGGCTTTGTTGGCCAAGGCTTCGGCAATCGGCGGCAAAAGCCAAACGCCGCCGGCCGATCAGGCGACCGTTTGGTTGTACGGCGAATTATTACCTCAACAGCGCGTTACGCAAGAACAAGCTGCCGTATTTGCCCGAGTGTTTTCGTTGAGCCAAGCGCCGTCAGTTCCGGATGCATTGATCGAACAATGCCTGACCGATGTACGCTGGCTGTTGTCGGTGTTGGCTTGATAGAGAACATCGGAGGGTGAGTATCATGCGCGTCAGCTATGCCGAACACCGCTTGAGCGAAGCAGACTATCTGGAAGGCGAACGAGACGGTCGGATTCGGCATGAATTGATCGATGGGCATGCCTATGCGATGACCGGCGCGAGCGACAAGCACAATAAGATTAGCGGCAATATTTTTGCCGAGCTTAGAAATGTGTTAAAGCAAAGAACGTCGCCATGCACAGGCTATATCAACGACATGAAAGTCAAAGTACAAAACGACTTTTATTATCCCGATGTGATGGTGGTCTGCGACCGGCAGGATCTCGAAAGCGACTATTACAAAACCCAGCCGGTTATTATTGTTGAAGTGCTTTCGCCGGGGACGCGGCGCATCGATAAAACCTTGAAGCGCCAAGCTTATTTGTCTTTGGAATCGCTTCAGGAATATGCGCTGGTCGAGCAAGATAAGGCTGAGATCGAAGTGTTCACGCGGCAAAGCGGCTGGCAGGCGGCTTATTACTATCTCGGCGATACGATTTATTTCGAATCGATCGATGCGAGTATTTCGGTCGAGGATATCTATTATCAGGTCGATAACGAGGATGTCTTGGCATTCATTCAGCAAAAACAGCAATCTTGAATCCATTAAGCCGCTTATTTTTAATGCCGAAAGCACTTATCGATTGACAGGTAGGCATTCTTTGCTAGCATGGATATACAGTTTGTATATCTCGGTAAAGAGGGAGGTTAGTATGGTTCAAACGACGGTGTTCAAGAATAACCGAAGCCAAGCGGTTCGGTTGCCCAAGGAAGTCGCATTGCCGGACGACATAAAATCGGTCGACGTGATTGCGGTCGGTAATAAACGCATCATTTCTCCGGCTGGCACGGCATGGGACGATTGGTTCGAAGGGTCGGGCGTCTCCGATGATTTCATGGGCGAAAGAGGTCAGTCCGAAGTGCAACTAAGAGAGGCATTCTGAGTTGCTGAAATACATGCTTGATACCGATACCTGCATCTTCACGATCAAAAGAAGACCCGTTCATCTCAAGCGCTTATTCAATGCGCACATCGGCCAACTCTGCATTTCATCGGTAACGTGGGGTGAACTTGTCTACGGCGCTGAAAATTCAGAACAAGTTCAGCGTAATTTATTGGACATCGAGGGTTTTGCCGCGCGTCTTGAAGTTCCTCCTTTCGACGCGCATGCCGCAAGGCAATCCGGTCAGATCAGGGCCGAGTTGTCACGCGCAGGCATGACGATTGGCGCTTACGACATGATGATTGCGGGGCATGCGAGAAGTCTAGGCTTGATTGTCGTTTCCAACAATGTCAGAGAATTTAGCCGCGTGAGCGGAATTCGTTTGGAAAACTGGCTCGAAAATATCTAATGTATCCTACAATCGAACATCACGGCGCGGTCAACGGCGTCACCGGCTCCTGTCATGAGTTGAAAATCGATGCAGACGATTCGGTGTTGATCGATTGCGGTTTATTTCAAGGCGCGGAAGTCTCGAACGACGGCGCGGCCTTCGATAACCTGCAGATCGAATTTCCGGTTCAGCCGGTTCGTGCGTTGATCGTCACGCATTGTCATATCGACCATGTCGGCCGCATACCTTATTTGTTGGCCGCCGGTTTCGACGGGCCGATTTATTGTTCCGAGCCGTCGGCAGAATTGTTGCCGCTGGTGCTCGAAGATGCAGTGCAGGTCGGATTCACGCGCGACAAGGCGTTGGTCGAGCGTTTTATCGGCTTGATCCGGTCGAAGATAGTCTCCGTGCCTTATGGACAGTGGCAATCGGTGCCGTTGAGCGGGAAAACCGGCAGCAAATTAAAAATCAAATTCAAACCGGCCGGCCACATACTCGGTTCCGCCTACATCGAATGCGATGTAGGGAGCGTCAGGCAACATAAACGCATCGTATTTTCCGGCGATTTGGGGGGACCCTATACGCCGCTTTTGCCGGCGCCGAAATCGCCTTATCGGGCCGACGTGCTGGTGCTCGAAAGCACCTACGGCGACCGTTTGCACGAAAACCGGCGGCAACGTAAAGACATGCTGAAGCAATTGATCAGCCATTGCTTGCAAAATCGCGGCGCGATTCTAATTCCTGCATTTAGTATTGGACGGACGCAAGAGCTGCTTTACGAACTCGAAGAGCTGATTCATCGTTATCGGGAAGAAACCGTTGCGAAAGGCTTGGCATGGGATGATCTCGAAATCATCGTCGACTCGCCGCTCGCGAATCGTTTTACCCAAGTTTACCGCAAACTAAAACCCTATTGGGACGCCGAAGCCAAGCGGAAACTGGGCGCCGGGCGGCATCCGTTGGCGTTCGAGCAAATCACGACGATAGACTCGCATCAAGATCATCTGAACACGGTCGATTATTTAAAGAAAACCGCGCGGCCTTGCATCATGATAGCCGCGAGCGGCATGTGCGCGGGCGGTCGCATCGTCAATTATTTAAAAACGCTAATCGAAGACGAGCGCACCGACATTCTGCTGGCCGGCTATCAAGCCGAAGGCACGTCGGGCCGGGCCATTCAGACTTACGGACCGAAAAAAGGTTATGTCGAATTGGACGGGCGGCGCTATACGATCAATGCCGGCGTGTATCAATTGAACGGCTATTCCGCCCACGCCGACAGAGATTCGCTGCTTCGTTTCGTCAAAGGCATGCGAGTCAAACCATCAGAAATTCGGTTAATTCACGGCGACGTAAAGGCCAAGTCGGCATTGCGACAAGTGCTGCTGAAAGTTGTGCCCGATGCGAACGTGCTGATTCCCTAAATCAACAAATCGCAAATTTCAGAAATCCAAGAGTAATCAAGTTCAACGGAACCTGGCGCAACTCGACTGGCGAAAATTATGAATACATTAAAAAAACTGCCATTAGGCATACAAACCTTTGCCGAAATACGGGAAAATCCGTATTGCTATGTTGATAAAACGCCCTTGATAGCGCAACTGATTGACGCAGGCAAAGCCTATTTCTTATCGCGCCCAAGGCGCTTTGGCAAAAGCCTGTTGGTCGATACCTTAAAAGAACTGTTCGAAGGTAACCAAGCCTTATTTAAAGGCTTGTTTATTGAAGACAAATGGGATTGGGGGCAAAGCTATCCCGTCATCAAGTTTGATTTTGCTGAGGGCGTATTACAAAGCCGTGCGCAGCTAGATGAACAACTTTATGAAATGCTACATACACAACAACGTCGTTTAAATCTTAAGCTCACTGCCCGTAGCATTAACGGGCAGTTCGCCGAATTAATTCGTTATACTTACGAAACAACCGGCCAAAAAGCCGTTATCCTGGCCGATGAATACGACAAGCCGATTTTGGACAACATTGGTCGCCCCGAACGCGCCGCTGAAATTCGCGAAGGCTTGAAAAACCTCTACTCCGTACTCAAAAGCCAAGACGCGCACATCCAATTTGTCTTTATGACCGGCGTGACCAAATTTTCTAAAGTCAGCTTATTTAGCGGTTTGAACCAACTGCAAGACATTACCCTTCATGAAAACTACGCTACGATTTGCGGTTATACCCTATACCCAACAGGATTTAGATACCACATTTGCCGGGCATTTAGCCGATGTCGATTGGGTGCAACTAAAAGACTGGTACAGCGGCTACCAATTTTTAGGCGAGCCGGTTTACAATCCTTACGATATTTTATTATTCATCAGCGGCAACCAACGCTACCGCAACTACTGGTTCGAAACCGGCAACCCCAGCTTTTTAATCAAACTGTTCCAACAAAAAGCCTATTTCCTGCCCGACTTGGAACAGCTCGAAGTTTCGGAAGAAATCCTGGATTCTTTTGACGTCGAGCGCATTAATCCCGTTACCTTATTATTCCAATCCGGTTATCTCACCATCAAAAAAGCCTATACCGACATCATGGGCGAAATGGCCTTTGTCCTGGCCGTGCCCAACCATGAAGTGAAAATGGCGCTGAACAACCAACTGATTGAAGGCTACTGCCAAATCGACACCGAGAAAAAAGCATACCGCACGGAACTTTACAAACTTTTACGCCACGGCGCGATAGCTGAACTACAGCCTATGTTACAACGACTATTTGCCGCCATTCCCTGGCGCAACTTCACCCACAACGACCTGCCCAACTCCGAAGGTTACTACGCTAGCGTCCTCTACGCCTTCTTCGCTAGCCTCAACGCCACGATTATTCCTGAAGATACCACGAATCGGGGGCAGGTTGATATGACAGTCATGTTGGGCGACTGTATTTATGTCATGGAAATCAAACTCGACAAAAGCACTGACTATCAACCGCAAAACCCTAATTCTGCGTTGCAGCAAATTCGGGACAAAGAATATGCGCAAAAATATCAAGATAAAGCAAAACAGATTTATGAGGTTGGGATGATTTTTAATCAAAATCAACGGAATTTGACACAGTTGGACTGGCGATACGCGTAAAGCACGGAAATAATCAAAGCATCAATGCGATATCCCGATAGAGACATAACGCATTTATCGGGCTACACTTAAATTTTATGATTCGTTATTAAGCGAGTCAAACAATAAGATATATTGATGATGGGCATTAAACACTTGTATACCTAAAGCCCTAATGTGCCGGGCCTGATAGATACGCTAGTTATAATTCCCTGCCGTAATAACGTTTCAACAATTTGCGAGCAATTGGCTGAACGATCTTACAAATCAGGGCATGCTTTCAAAGCAAAAATAAAGAACAGAATCATGCTACAAGGAAAAAATATATTGATAACCGGTGGTACCGGGTCGTTTGGAAAGCAATGCGCGAAAGTTTTGTTGGAGCGTTACGACCCAAATAAACTGGTTATTTTTTCCAGGGATGAGCTCAAGCAATATGAAATGCGGCAGGTTTTTAATCAAAAATGCATGCGGTATTTTATTGGCGATATCAGGGATCAAAGTCGTTTGAAGAGAGCGCTGGAAGATATCGATATTGTGATTCATGCCGCAGCGCTCAAGCAGGTGCCGGCGGCGGAATATAATCCTTTTGAATGCATCAAGACCAATGTGTTGGGCGCGCAAAACTTGATCGAAGCCTGTTTAGATACCGGTGTGCAACGGGTGGTGGCGCTCTCAACCGATAAAGCCGCTGCGCCGATTAATCTCTATGGCGCTACTAAGCTATGTTCCGATAAACTGTTTGTGGCCGCCAATAATATTAAAGGTTCCAGGGATATACGCTTTAGTGTTGTGCGCTATGGTAATGTCATGGGTAGCCGAGGCTCGGTGGTCCCGTTTTTTTTGCAACAACGTAAAACCGGTATTTTGCCGATTACCGACCCGGAAATGACGCGTTTTAATATCAGTCTTCAAGAGGGCGTGGATATGGTGCTTTGGGCGATTGAGAACGCCTGGGGCGGTGAAGTACTGGTGCCGAAGATTCCCTCCTATCGTATTACCGATTTGGCGATGGCTATTGGTCCGGAATGCGAGCACAGGATAGTCGGAATTCGTGCCGGCGAAAAAATCCATGAGGAAATGATCACCGTCAGCGATAGCTTCAATACGGTGGATTTAGAGTCTTATTATGCGATTTTGCCGGCAGGAGCTGCGTACAACATGAAAAATTATTGCGCCCGCACCGGCTCGCAAAAAGTTCCTCCCGGATTTCGATATGATAGCGGTAGCAATGATCGTTTTTTATCGATTGATGAATTACGTTTGTTGGTCGATAGCTATAGGAATCATGAATAAGATTATTTGCAATGATACCCTATAGCCGTCAAAGTATCTCAGAGGACGACATTCAAGCAGTGGTCGAGGTGCTAAAGTCCGATTTTTTGACGCAAGGACCTGTTGTTCCTCGGTTTGAGCAAGCCGTAGCCGATTATTGTCGGGCTATTCATGCCGTGGCAGTCAACAGCGCTACGTCAGCCTTGCACCTCGCCTGTCTGGCGCTGGGTGTCAAGCCGGGCGATATGGTTTGGACGAGCCCGATCACTTTTGTAGCCAGTGCCAATTGCGCGCTGTATTGTGGCGCCAGTGTCGATTTTGTCGACATCGACCCCGATACCTATAATCTAAGCGTCGAATGCTTGACGAAAAAATTAGCCGAGGCCGAGTGCCAAGGTCGCTTGCCCAAGGTTGTGATTCCAGTGCATTTCGGCGGGTTGTCTTGCGATATGGTAGCGATCCGCGAATTAAGTCGGCGCTACGGTTTCAAAATTATCGAAGATGCCTCGCACGCGATTGGTGGACAATATTGTGATGAGCCAATCGGATGTTGCCGTTATTCCGAAATCACCGTATTCAGTTTTCATCCTGTGAAAATTATTACAACCGGTGAAGGCGGCATTGCCGTCACGAACGATATCGAACTCGCCCGAAGAATGGCTTTGTTGCGTAGTCACGGTATTACCCGCGATGCAAATCAAATGACGCACGAACCGGATGGTCCCTGGTATTATCAGCAAATCGAGTTGGGTTTCAATTACCGGATGACCGACTTGCAAGCGGCGTTGGGGTTAAGCCAGCTTAATCGGTTGGATGCGTTTGTCGAGCGTCGGCATCGGTTAGCCGACCTTTATCGGCAAAGGTTGATAGATTTGCCGGTAAACTGGCAATTGCAACCGGATGACTGTCGTTCTTCTCTGCATTTATTCGTTATTAGGTTGCAAAATTCGGGAGTAGGCAAACCCCATTTGGAAGTATTTCGTCTGTTGCGTAGTGCAGACATAGCCGTCAATCTGCACTACATACCTGTTCATTTACAACCTTTTTATCAAAACAAAGGTTTTAAGCCAGGCGACTATCCGGAAGCCGAAAAGTATTACTCCGAAGCAATCTCATTACCTCTTTATCCCGATTTGACTGAATCGCAACTTTGCGAGGTAGCTAAGGTTTTGGGGGCAAGTTTAAATTGAGTTCGGCTGCACGAATGACTGCAAGCAAATTAAGCGGCCAGTTATTTCGAGCCTCTATCCTTATGAAATAAAGGCGTTCAAACAGATTATTCAAAATCTGGATGGTGTTGTGTATTTATATGGCAATTGTCTTGAAGACGATAAGAAGGGTAGAGGTATCGATGTATTACTATGAAAGTGCGTGAACAGTTGCTTGATTGACAAGTGTCGTCGGCAGGGTCGAAAGTAGCTTAAATGGAGGTCGAGTGAAAGTAGCTGTAATACCCGCACGGGGCGGAAGTAAACGTATCCCGCGTAAAAACATCAAGGATTTTTGTGGCAAGCCGATAATTGCTTGGTCGATTGAGGCTGCAAAGACATCCAAGTTGTTTGAGCACATTATTGTATCAACTGACGATGTTGAAATTGCCGAGGTAGCGCAGAACTGGGGTGCTGAAGTCCCATTCATGCGGCCTGCGGAATTGTCCAACGATTTTGTCGGTACCGGTGCGGTTACCAAACACGCAATTGAATGGGTTGTCGAACACTATGGGGAAATAGACTATGTATGTACCATCTATGCGACGGCTCCATTTATTAAACCGAACGATTTAGTTGCCGGCTTTGAGCGGATGGTGAAATTCAATAAATCGATCGCGTTTGCCGTGACCAGTTTTCCTTTTCCGATACAGCGAGCCATCCGCATTGACGAGTCCGGAAACGTATCAATGTTTCAGCCTGAACATTTGATGACGAGGTCTCAAGATTTAGAGCCGGCGTATCATGATGCCGGACAATTCTATTGGGCCAATTTTGATGCAGCTCTGCATGAAATACCGGCGTTTTCCGATGCTTCTGTAGCATTAATTTTACCTCGATACCAAGTGCAGGACATCGACACTCCCGAAGATTGGGAGCGGGCCGAATTGATGTTTTCCGCATGGCGGCAATCCTTATAATGCCTCGTAGCAAGACTGTGCCAAGAACCTAGAACTACTGACTAAGTTATGCAAGAACCCTCACAAATTAAAAAATGGCAAGAACATGAAGGTGTTGTTGTTGCTTCGGCTAACGGTTTTGATGTTATCGACTGTGGTTCATGCGGTTTTAAACACATTGTCGCTCTGCCCAGTATCGAGGAATTAGAGCAAATTTACCGTCATGATTACTATAGTCGCGAAAAGCCGTTGTATATTGAACGCTATCGCGAGGATATCGATTGGTGGAATACCGTTTACGTGCAGCGTTATGAGAGACTCGAACGCTATCTGTCGGAAGGTCGTCGCCGGTTGCTTGATATCGGCTCGGGCCCCGGCTTTTTTTTGCTCAAGGGCAAGCAAAGAGGCTGGCAGGTTAAAGGTATCGAACCTTCGTCACAAGCCGTGGAGTTCAGTCGTGGCTTGCAGCTGGATATCGAGTGCGGTTTGTTTTCCACGCAAACGGCGCCCGAACTAGGATGTTTTGATGCTATTAATATGAGTCTGGTGCTGGAGCATATTCTCGATCCCGCCGCATTTTTGGCATTGATACACGCTAGTTTGAACGATAACGGTTTAATCTGCATTGTGGTGCCGAATGATTTCAACCCATTTCAGTGCGTGTTGCGTGATCATCTAGGGTTTGATCCTTGGTGGGTTGCTCCACCCCATCATATTAACTATTTTGACTTCATTTCTCTTGCTGGTTTGGTAGAACGTTGCGGTTTTCAGGTTTTGCACAAAGAATCAACCTTTCCTATCGATATGTTTTTATTGATGGGAGATCAATATGTAGGCAGCGATGAAATTGGACGGGCCTGTCATAAAAAGCGAATGAACTTCGAGTTGGCATTGACCCGTGGTGGCCGCAGCGATGTACTGGAATATCTGCAGGCGGATTTCGCTCGTCAGGGAATTGGGCGGGAAGTAGTGCTGTACGCAAAGAAAATTTAATTCGGTTTGGAGTTCATGGTACGAAGAATGATGAAAATAAGGCATACCGGAGGGTGCGATGCGTAAATCGTTGCGGGATCAAGAGCTATACCAACCATTGTTTTCGCCATGGCTCGATCAATCAAGCAAGTTCGCTAATTTAATGGCAGATATAAAACCATATACCGTGGTTTCGTCTGACCGGGTCTGGGTGCTATATAGCTTAGCTCGACAGGCTTGCAATTTGTCGGGCGATTTTTGGGAATGCGGGGTATATAAAGGAGGAACCGCGATGATGTTCGCCCAAGTGCTTTCGACTTTCAGGGATCGTCGATTATGCTTGTTTGATACCTTTACCGGTATGCCCAATACCGATCCAGGGCATGATTATCATCGCAAAGGCGATTTTGCCGATACCAGTCTAAGCGAGGTAAAAGCACGAGTGGGTGACGCGCCCAATATCGTATATTATGCCGGTTTTATCCCTGAGTCGTTTCAAGGATTGGAGCAGACGCGAATTGCTTTCGCCCATGTCGATGTCGATATTTACCGATCGGTGAATGATTGCTGCGAGTTTATCTATCCTCGATTGGTTAGCGGCGGTTTTATGGTGTTCGATGATTACGGTTTTCCTAGTTGTCCTGGCGCACGCTCTGCGGTCGACCAATTTTTCGTAGATAAACCGGAATTTCCTTTGGTGCTGCCTACCGGGCAGGCCTTGATTGTAAAACTCCCATGACGGATTCATTGCATACAAAACATCTATGGCTACTATTTTTGACGACGATTTTTTGTTACAGGGCGAGACGGCTCAGGCATTATATACAGCGACTCGAACCTTACCTATCATCGACTACCATAGCCATCTGCCCGTCGAGACGATAGCGATCAATCAACCGTTCGCTAACCTTTGTGATATATGGATACGCGGAGATCATTACAAATGGCGGGCAATGCGACTCAACGGTGTGCCTGAGCGTTACTGCAGTGGTCAAGCCAGCGATTGGGAGAAGTTTTGGGCTTGGGCCGCAACTTATCCATTGACGCTACGTAATCCGCTTTATCACTGGTCGGCCTTAGAGCTTAAGCAATATTTCGGCATCGAAACGCTATTGATGCAGGACACTGCCGTTTCGATATGGGAACATGCCAACGCTTTATTGGCGGGCAGCGATTTTAGGCCAAGGGCGTTGTTGCAAAAGATGAATGTGGAAGTGTTATGCACTACCGATGATCCGGCCGATACACTGGAGCATCATGCTCGTTTGCGGGCAGAGGGTTTCGAAGTAGCGGTGTTGCCGACTTTTAGGCCTGATGCGGCGCTGGCGATAGCCGACCGATCCCAGTTTGGTGCTTGGTTGAATAAGCTATCTTCGATTACCGGAATCGATATCGGTAATTTTGATGCTTTGATCGATGCATTACGTATGCGTCATGATGCGTTTGCCGATGCCGGTTGTTGCATGTCGGATCATGGTCTTGAGCGATGCTATGTCGAGTTGTGCAGTGTTGCCGATATGCGGCGTATCTTCAACAGCTTCTTGTGTAATGCCACTATCGATCACTTGGATATCGAACGCTGGCGTTCTTTTTTGATGAAGGAGTTCGCTCGTTGGAATCATGAAAAAGGTTGGACCATGCTTTTACATTTGGGGGCCACTAGAAACAATAATCGGCATGTTTTTGAAAGTGTTGGCCCCGATGCAGGTTGCGACTCGATCGGTGATTTCGACCAAGCCTATCGCTTAAATAAGTTTTTGAGTGACCTTGATGCTGAAAAACGCCTGCCTAAGACAGTGCTCTTCAATTCCAATCCACGCGATAATATGCTGTTTGCTTCCGTCACCGGTAATTTTTTCGAAGACGGCGTTGCCGGAAAAGTGCAATTCGGCCCGGCGTGGTGGTTTCTGGATACCGCCCAGGGGATTTGCGATCAATTGAATGCCTTGTCGCAAGTCGGTCTGTTTGCTCGATTCATCGGTATGGTTACCGATTCCCGCAGTTTTTTGTCATTTAGCCGTCACGATTATTTTCGCCGAGTAGTCTGTAATATGTTGGGTGAAGACGTCAGGTACCGCCTGATACCGGATGATATCGAACAATTACAAACTCTATTGCAGGGCGTTTTTTATAAAAATGCCCGCAAATATTTTGGAGTTAAGCCGTGAGCGAGATGTTGAAAGATCATAAGCTGGTGATCATTGGCGGTAACAGCGCAATTGGCGAATGTTTTTTGGATGCCGCTATGGCTCAAAGTGCGGCATGCGCAGTAATCGGGCGAAGCGATCCGAGCAAAGACCTGCCTTTTTTTGTCGCCGATATCACTTCTTTGGATGAGCTGAGCGTTGCTGCCGATAAGGCGATTGGCTCGCTCGACGGCATCGATACTTTAGTTAATTTCGCCGGTACCCATCATGCACCGATGGATTTTTGCAAGGACGATCCGCAAAAACTGTTGAGTGAATACCACCGGGTTATGGATGTGAATCTGACCGGGGCCTTCCTGGCGACTATGATTTTCAGCAAGCATATGGTTAGTCGCCGCCATGGGCACATTTTGCATCTATGTTCAAATGCTTCACGGTTGGCGCTCTACGGTTCCTATGCTTACAACATCTCCAAACATGGGCTGGAAGGGCTAATAAAAACGGCTGCCGCCCAGTTAGCTCCATTCGGGGTTCGTGTCAATGGTGTCGCACCGGGAACCGTCGAAACAGCATTGAATCGTAGCCTACTACGATCTGGAGAGAATGGTGGATACAGCCTTAGGGCGTCGGCGATTCTGGCCCATACTCCAACCAAGAAGTTCGCGACCTTGGATGGGATTGTGGAAACGCTACTCGCTGTTTGTATTCCTCAGCGCCATTTGACCGGAAACGTGATTTTCTGCGACGATGGTTACAACATCGAAGGCCATTCCTGGCCAGATGGCAACGCAGCGTTGTATAAAGGTGATGATGCTTTGCAAACGCTGTTTACTCGCCTCGATCAAGATTATCCTCATGAACATTGATTCCGAATATTGCATGATCTGTGGCAGCGCCGAATTCGGGCCTGTTTGCGAAAAGTCCGGTTTTCGGTATGTCGGGTGTGCCCGTTGCCGATCGGTTAGGCAGTATCCTTATCCGTCGGATCAAGAGATTGCCGGCTACTATGCTGATTACCAAACTAAGAAATCTGGCGAGTCGGTATATCTGACCGATGCGGGATATGCCTGTTTCAAGCGTGACAAGGCATTCACTTTCGCCGATTTAGGCTTAGGAGATGATGCCTTTGCTGGGAAGACAGTATTGGATGTCGGTTGCGGTACAGGACAGTTTCTGCAAATGATGGAGGATTTTCGTGCTGCTTCGGTGCTAGGTATGGATATTTCTCAAGAATGTATCGATCAGGCTCGGGCGCGGGAATTGAATTGTGTGTGCGGTGATTTTCTTAGCCTCGACGGACGCTACGATGTTATTAGCATGTGGCATTTGATCGAACATCTTCGAGACCCTTGCCAATATATCGCGCATGCTTACCGTTTGCTGAACCCCGGCGGTTGGTTGTTGATCGAAACTCCGGTGGTCGGCGTTATCTCTGAAAGTTTTGGTGCGGATTGGCGGTTTTTCATGCCGGTCGAGCATATCAATTTGTTCTCTCAAGACGCCTTGTTTTGTCTGGGTGCTAAGGTAGGCTTAGATCTACGCTCTTGGATAAGATTCGGTAGCGGTAATACTTCCGGTAGTATGCCGGCACCTAACAAGCGAGCTATGGATATCATCGCTAAGAAGCATGGCTTTGGCGACACCCTAGCAGCGCTCTTCGTAAAATAATCGTATGGACAGTTTTTGTGACTAAAGAAACTCAAGAGAGCTCAATCATTGTGGTTAGTGCCGGGATTATGCAAATTCCGGCTATCAAGATTGCCAAAGAGATGGGGTTGACAGTGATTGCCACCGACCGTAATCCGCATGCCGTTGGTTTCGAATACTGTGATCATGGCATCGTGATCGATTCGAAAGATGTGGATGGTCATGTTCGTTTTGCCCTCGACAATCGGGAAAAATTCAATATCCGGGCGGCATTCGCCGGTTCGGATTGTGCTATCACCGTTGCTGCGATCACTAATTCGTTGGGATTACCGGGAATACCTCTAGCAGTCGCACAACGTTCGAATAACAAAGTGTTGATGAAAGAACGCTGGCTTCGCGATAAGATTCCGACCCCATTCGGTGCCGAAGTCATGACCCTCGACGAGGCTAAGGCGGTGCTTAAGCGCGTTGGATTTCCAGCCATCGTTAAGGCGGTGGATAATGCAGCTTCGCGCGGCTCTATGCGAATAGATACCGAAAAGCAGTTATCACAAGCGCTGGAAAACGCTAAGCAGGCGTCCACTACAGGTACCGCAATTATTGAAGAATATGTTGTCGGTGATGAACAGAGTGTCGAAACCATCGTTTGGAAAGGGCGACATTATCATGTCAGTATTGCCGATCGTATGTTCGGTTACCACCCCTATCATATCGAAACAGCGCATATTGACCCGTCGGTTTTGCCATCGGAGCAGCAGCAACGCATTTTTGAAGTGGTCGATGCTGCCGCCGATTCGCTGGGTATCGATTTCGGGCCGGCCAAAGCCGATATGATTTGGACCCAAAAGGGGCCGATGATTTTGGAAATGCCGGCACGGCTCAGCGGGGGATTTCATTCGCAGTACACAACGCCACTAAGTTCCGGAAAAAAACCTATTCGAGCGGTGATGGAAATTGCATTAGGACGCGATCTTAATGAGGCGTTTATCCGAGGTACCCACAACTTGACATCGATTTGTGCCGGTATTTTTCCGCCGAAAGGTCGCATTAATGCCATATTAGGTATCGAAGAAGCGAGAAAAATAAAAGGGGTTGAAGAAATCATTATTACCAAGTCGCCCGGAGATTATATCGAGGATTATGTCGATAACGCTCAGCGCTGTTGTTGGGTTATAGTGGTCGGATCTTCGAAGCAGCATGCTTTCGATATTTTCAATGCTGCGAAAAGTCTTATCCGTTTCGAGGTGACGTGATGACGGTACGATTTATCGCGGAGGTTTCCAGTAACCATTCTCAAGACTTGACGCGTTGTTTCGATTTTATTGATACGGCTGCTACGGTGGGTTGTTCAGCTATTAAGTTCCAGTTGTTTCGTGTCGATTGGTTGTTTGCAGAGGGAGCCTTGCCTGAAAGCGAGGTGACGAAACGTAAGAATTGGGAGCTATCGTTAGATTTTTTACCTGAGCTGTCTAAGCGTTGTCGGGCGCTAAATATCGAGTTTTCCTGTACACCGTTTTATCTGGCCGCGGTTGCCGAGCTCGAACCTTATGTAGCGTTCTACAAAGTCGCATCGTATGAATTGCTGTGGGACGATTTATTGATTGCATGCGCTCTTACCGGCAAACCGGTAGTGCTGTCAACAGGCATGGCTACTGTGGAGGAGATTCAACATGCAGTCGATGTGTTGAAAAATAACGGATGCGCTGCACCGGTTTTGTTACATTGCACTTCCTCTTACCCGACGCCTTACGCCGAGGCCAATCTTGCTGCGATCGAAACTCTAAGACGAGAGACGGGTTGCGAGGTCGGTTGGTCGGATCATACCGTTGAACCGGCAGTCATCCATAGGGCCATTCACAAATGGGGGGCTAAGGTGGTCGAATTTCATCTCGATCTGGACGGCAAGGGTGAGGAATTTGCGGCCGGTCATTGCTGGCTACCCGATCAGATCGCTGCCGTAATAAAGGATGTGAATAAGGGCATCGAAGCGGACGGCGATGGCGTCAAGGAACCTGTTCCGTCGGAATTGCCCGATCGTATGTGGCGGGCAGATCCTAGCGATGGCTTGCGGCCCTTGAAAAAAACTCGAGACCGATTGAAATAACGTCAGCCTACCAATGAATGTTCTCATTGTATGCCATGCAGGAAGTAAGGTCGGGCTTGGGCATTTAACTCGGTCTCTAGCCGTTGCGCGTATCGTGCAGCAGGCGTTTGACGTCAGCATTCGCTTTCTGATTCAAGGCGATCCGATCGCACATCCTGAATTGCAGCAATTTGAACACAGTTTTTTGTCGATTGGCGAGGATTTGACGAAAATGATCGAGAGGCAACTTGATACTTCGGTTCCTCAATTGATTATTTTCGATCTGTTTCCGGAGTGGTTGCCGATCGATTTAGCGAAACTCTTGAAAAATTTGCGAGCCAAGGCTTGCAAAATCATTGCCGTTGACGGTTTACTCAGTCATCAAGATCATTTGGATCTGATTGTCATGCCGTCTTTCCGTTGCCCGCCAGAGGTAGTGGAGAGTCAAGGGGCTCCAGTGATATATGGTTGGGATTGTTTTTTGCTGAATGCCAAGGCTTATCCTAGGCTTTGGTGTCGTGGCAGTCATGTGTTGGTTCTGAGCGGCGGTGCGGATGTTACGGGCTTGGGACAGAGGCTTCCAAGGCTTTTGCTTAATACTTTGCCGGATAATACGCAAGTCAATTGGGTGACCGGTCCCTATGCTAAGCAACCCGACTTTCCCGAATCATCAACGGTAATGTTCAACAATCATCAGGCGCCCTCCAGTCTTGATGAACTGATGCTTGATGCGCACTATGCCGTTACGGTGTATGGCGTCAGTTTTTTTGAACTGCTCTATTACGGTATACCCACAGTGGTGTTTTCGCCCTATGGCAATAAGGATGATGACGAGCTAGGTCTGATCGCGAAGGAGAATGTTGCTTTGGTGGCCCGTGATGAATTGGATGCGCTGGAAAAGCTGCGGAACTTGATGGCGGATGATGAAATGGCCTCCGCGTTATCTATTGCTGCTCAAAATAAAATGGCTGCGGCTAATGGCGGGCGGCTTGTGCAAGCGTTGAACGAGTTATTGGTTTAATGTCGCACGCCTATCTTATTTTTCATTTGAACTTGGCTTTCTCATCGATTCCTACTGAGGCTCGCCCCGAGGTTATTTGCAAGTGTTATTGGCCTTTACTGGAATTAATCCGTAAAACGAAGGTTCCGGTCGGAATTGAGTTAACCGGGTGGACGCTCAATCAGATAGTTGAAATCGATCCTGAGTGGGTTGATTGTTTTCGCGGCATGTTGCGAAGCGGGCAATGCGAGCTAATCGGTAGCGGTTGGTCGCAAATCATCGGGCCCTTGGTACCCTACCAGGTTAATGTCCGAAATCAAGCATTGGGCCTGGATGCATATCGGCAGTTATTGGATATCGAACCGAATATTGCGTTAGTCAACGAAATGGCTTATTCGACTGGCTTGGTCGACGTTTATGCCGTAGCGGGTTATCGAGGCATTATCATGGATAGGGATAATGTAAGGCTCGCATTGGGGTTGGAACACAGCCCGCTATCTACGATGCCGACGCATGCGCAAGGGTGCGGTGAAGTTTCTTTGCCTGTTTTATGGTCCGATTCGATTTTATTTCAGCGTTTACAGCGGGTGGTGCATGGGGATATTCCTTTTACGGAGTATACGTCTTATATCAAGCGTCGTATCGAGCAGGGCGAAAGAATGTTGCCCATTTATTGTAACGATGCGGAGATTTTTGATTATCGTCCCGGCCGTTTTGCCGCCGAGTCCAGGTTGCACACGGAAGGGGAGTGGTTAAGGTTCGAAAGAGTTTTGAAACAATTACAAAGCGAGTGCGAACTTAACTGGTTGAGTCCGAGCGAGGCGTTGTCAAGGCAGATTGGTGATGCGGAAAAAAAAACATCCAGGCTCACTTCGATAATCCAACCCGTCCCAGTTAAGAAGCAGGCCAAATATAATATTAATCGTTGGGCGGTGTCGGGGAGAGATGATTTATGGCTAAATACAGTTTGCCATCAATTATGGCAAGCGATGCAGAAAAGCGGCGAGGATTCTTCCGAATGTTGGCGGGAAGTTTGTGAGTTATGGGCTAGCGATCTACGTACTCACATCACCGACTTGCGGTGGCAAGAAACGCTTGATCGGATTGTCCGATTAAAATTGAAATGGTCGCTTGCCGATTCTGTTCCGCGAGAACATCGAAAGCCTCAAAAGATATCGGAATCCGTGCTTATCGAAAATGATGAGGAAGGGATTTTTCTTACAATAAACACGCCGGCATTGAAATTAGTGCTGAATAAGCGGCGTGGTATGACAATCCATACTTTGGCGTTCAAATCGCAGGGCTTCGCTGCACTGATCGGCACATTATCTCAAGGATATTTTCAGACTATTGAATTAGGTGCGGATTTTTATTCCGGCGGGGTTTTGATCGAAATTCCAAGTCAGCATGCCCGGCTGACTGATTTAGAATGGGTAAACCCTCAGGTTCAGCAGTTTGGTAGCGAATTGTCTATTTCTGCGGTAATCGCTTTTGATCAGGGTAAGTTGCGAAAAACTATTTTGGTGGATACCGTTACCGAGAAAGTACGGTTACGTTATGAATTCGACGATTATGAGAGACCATTGGGATCGGTGCGTGTGGGTAAGGTGACTTTGTTGCCTGAAGCATTTACGGGAGATTTGACGATTGAAAGTGTTAATGGGGGGGCTGGAAAGGAGTTGTTTTGTTTGAATCAAAATGTCGATTACGGTAAGGCGGCATCGGTGCTGGTGTCCAGTTCGTCGGCCTTAGCTTGTAGCGATGGCAGAGTCAGTATTTATGACAATATGGGCAATGGGGTCGAGTTGGAATGGCATCCTGCTGTTTCAGCGGCAATCGTAATGTTGCAGCATGTTCACACTTATGGTGCTCATTTGACTCGATTATGGTTTTCATTGTCAGAACTGGACGATACTTCTCGCCGAGGCGGACGTTTATTACCCTTTGAGTTTGAAATAAAACCATTAAAAAAAGATTAAAGTAATTTTGTTGATTGACGATAACTCTAGTGAGTTTAGAAACTTCTTTTCAACAATCAAAATAGCATTGTTTCGGATTGAAATTACATCTGAAGCGAGGTGGAGGATAACATCATGGCAATGGTCATCAACACAAACATCGGTTCGCTGAATAGTCAACGGATGCTGAATAGTACCAATAATTCGCTAAAAACCTCTATGGAGCGTTTGTCATCCGGTTTGCGCGTAAACTCCGCAAAAGACGATGCGGCCGGATTAGCGATCGGTAATAAAATGACTTCGCAAATCCGAGGTATGACAGTGGCTATTAGAAACGCCAACGACGGCATTTCAATGGCGCAGACGGCTGAAGCCGCAATGGGCTCTATTACGGAAACCTTGCAAAGGATGCGAGATTTGGCTGTGCAATCGTCAAACACGGGTGCAGTGAATGCTGCCGACCAATCAAAGTTACAAACAGAATTTGAGCAGCTTCAAAAAGAAATAGGCCGAATCATTACCAATACCGAATTTAACGGTAAGAAAATTTTAAATGGCGGATTGTCCGGGCAGGTCTTTCAAGTAGGCGCCAACACGACTTCAGATAACCGGATTTCGCTAACCGTCAATAATCTATCGGCAGCAGCTTCAACCGGGTTGGGATCCATACTATTATCGGCTGTAGTGATTGGCGGCTCGGCCGGGACGAGTGCAGGCGCCACAGCAGTAACCGCAGGTTCTGTCGGAGCGGTCATTGATGGTTTGGATAGAGCGTTAAGCAGAATCGATACGTTTCGTTCTACTTTGGGTGCGATGCAAAACCGCTTTACCACGACGATTAGCAACCTGCAGTCTTCGATTGAAAATCAAAGCGCTGCGCGGTCGCGGATCATGGATGCCGATTTTGCTGCCGAAACCGCTGCTCTAAGTCGAAACCAAATTCTGCAGCAAGCCGGAGTCGCGATGCTGTCGCAAGCAAACCAAGCCCCGCAAACAGTGCTTAGTTTATTGAGATAAAGTGGTAAGATGTCGGATGCCCTTTATCGGGCATCCGAAACAAGGGTGAGTTAGAGGTGGGTTATGAATAATGATATTTCAAATGTCACCAGGCTAGGTTTTACATCTTCACCACAAGGCGATAGTAATGCTACCAAATTTCAGACTGTTAAAAATAAGCATACAGAGCAAGTAGTTTCGCCAGATAATGTTCAACGAGTTACTAAGGATTCATTGGGCCGAGAGCGAGAAACTGAGGGCAAACAAACTGATAATTTGATTTCGATGGAGGATGTCAAGCAATTGGCGGAGGAAGGGAATAAAGTATTGGCGGAAGCTCAGCGTAATCTGCAATTTAAAGTGGATGAGACTACCAATCAAGTGGTGGTTAGTGTAGTCGATCAAAAAAGTGGCGAGGTTTTACGGCAAATACCTAGTGATGAGGTTTTGGCGCTAGCGAAGCGATTGAAGGAATTGGATGGCGAGCAAGTGCAGGGCGTGTTTTTGAAGGAGCGGGCGTAGTTTTTATTTAAATTGGGAGTGGGTTATGGCAATCACATCTGCATTAGGTGTAGGTAGTGGGATAGATATCAACGGCTTGGTAAGCCAATTGGTTAGAGCCGAAGGGCAGCCAGCTTTTAATGCTATTAATCGCCAGGAATCGTCTGTTAAATCTCGGCTAAGCGCCTTGGGAACTCTCAACAGTGCTTTGTCGAGCTTTCAAACCGCGGCGAATAAACTCAAGACAGATGGCTTGTTTAGTAAGCATCAAGCATTTTCATCGAATGAAAATATAGCGACAGCAACGGCGGGAACCCTTGCCATTGCCGGTAGCTATAGTCTGAAAGTCAACCAGCTTGCGACTTCGCATAAATTAATTACAGGCGACGGGGCCGGTTATTCGGGGTATAACGCCGAAGTGGGTACCGGCGAATTGACGTTGTCTGTGGGCGGTAACGAATTTTCACTTAACATCGGCGCTACCAATAATACATTGAGCGGTATACGCGACGCGATTAATAATGCGCAGGATAATACCGGAGTGACCGCGAGTATTATTAGTGTCGACGACGGCTTTAAACTAGTGCTGACTGGCAAAGAAACCGGTAGCGAAAATGCGATAGCAATTTCTTCATTGGCTCCGGGATTGACAGAGCTAGCCGGCAACATGCAGGAGCAGCGAACGGCTAAAGATGCAATCATTGAAGTGGATGGCCAAATTGCCACGCGCAGTAGTAATTCCATTTCCGATGTTATATCTGGCGTAACCCTGGATTTAAAGGTTGAAGATCCGGATACCGTATTCGCTTTGGATGTATCGATTGATAGCACAGCCATTACCGATGCGGCGAATGATTTTGTCAAGGCTTATAACGGTCTAATGACTGTGGTCAAGGATTTGGGAAAATACGATGCCGGATCGAACGTGGCCGGCGCGTTAATCGGCGACTCGACTCTGAGAAGTATTCAAAGCCAGATACGCACTGATGTATCGAGGCCTGTCGAGTCCGCTTCTAACGAATCGAACTCTTTGGCATTAATCGGAATAACCGTTGATCGAAACGGTGTTATGTCGTTGAATAATTCAATATTCAGTGAGAAATTGAATGGCGATCTAAAGTCGATTAGTGATATTTTTTCATCGACCGACGGTATTGCCAATCGCTTAAGCGAACGTTTGACACAATATTTGCAGCCTGGCGGCACCTTGGATTCAAGAACCAAGTCGCTAAATAATCAGCTCAGAGGATTTGAAACACGCAGGGAAAATGTGCAGATTAGGCTGGATAATTTAGAAAATGCCTTAATGAAGCAATTCATTGCGATGGATACCGCAGTTGGGCAATTTCAGTCGACTGGTGCTTTCGTTTCTCAGCAATTGGCGCTGCTCAATAAATAATCAATTAGGATTATAGATAATGAAAGAGGCTAACATGAGACCGAGTATGTACAGGAATAATGCCAATAAATATGCCGCTGTACAGAACGAGGCGGTTTTAGATGATGCGTCCCCTCATAAATTAATTCAAATGCTGATGAGCGGTTTTTTAATGCGTGTCAACGCGGCTAAAGGCGCGATCGATCGCGGCGATTTTGAGGAAAAAAGCATTCAGATTTCTAAAGCTATTGCTATTGTCGGCGGATTGATCGATGGTCTAGATGCCGAGCGAGGTGGGGAGATTGCCGAAAACTTGAGTAGTTTATATGACTACATGAATAAACGGCTTTTTCAGGCGAGTTCTGAAAACAACATTCAAATTCTGGATGAGGTGAGTGGATTGATGCGTGAGTTAAAAGAAGCATGGGATGCAATTCCGGAAGCCTATCAGCAATAAAAAAATGGATTCCGTGGATGTCTTGCTCGATACTTTGAGCGGTTTTTCAGAGAAAATCGCGCAAGCGATTGATTGCGAAGCTTGGGACAACCTCAATGAGATTTTAATACGTCGTCATAAATGTCTCGAAGAGCTATTTAGTGCTCCGATTAAGCAAACACAGCGCTCTGCCGTAAGCGCTTTGTTGCTTAAGATTCAGCAGGAAGACAGTTTGTATCTAGCGGGCGTACAAGATCGAAAACAAATCTTGCAAAAGCGTGCGTCTTTGTTAAGTCAGGGACGTAAAAGCGTCAAAGTCTATCAAAGTGAACAAAATGAATCGAAGTCGGATTAATGCGGCTTTTATATTTTAAGTATATTCCTTCTTTCATCCTAAAATTAGTATTTGAGTCTTCACCAGGCGGGTGAAAGTATTGTAGTCCCCCTTCATGCTTTGACTTGTCTCAGCACGAACGGTCTACAACACAAGTTAACTGCTCTTTTTAGGTTCATCATGCTTCTTATAAATGCGTTCCTCAGAGCGTTTTTATTTTCCTGGAGAATGAAAACCGCATTGTGATCGTTGTTAATGATTCTGGTCTTTGAGGTCGGCAATTTTCTTTTTCAATAAAATGGCTGCCTCTAAGTCCGGGGTTCGATCTAGAATATGGTTGAGCATCATTTCCGCCGCATCGGGGATTTGATTTTCAAGATAGAGATCGGTTAGTTTTAATTGACACTGAAGGTCTTCCGGAAATTGAGATAAATAGGTGTTATAGCTATCGATTGCAATCATTAGCCGCCCCAAAATCCTGGCGGACTCAGCGTACAGTGGCAGATAGATCGGGTTAATTTGAGCAAGGCATTCCAGAGCCATGAATGCATTTTCATCGTTAAGCTGTTTAATGCTGATTGATGTAATTCTCAGTAATGCTTCTTCGATTAGCGGAGACTCGTCTAGATTCAAAATGGCGTCATAATAATTGAGCGCTTGATTGTCGTTCCCTTCCAATTCGGCTATAAACGCTGAAATCAATAATAGATAGGGTTCTTTGTCGGGTTCTTTGCTGTCGAGTTCCAAAGCATTATGCAGGTCTTTTAATTCGTTCGTTTTCTTATGATTGGATAATAGAAGGGCTCTTGTTTTTACTTCCGGTAATCGTGAAGAAGTTCTCGCTTGAGTGTTTAGCGTTGTTAAGCCATTTGTTAAAAATGTGTCGAACATTTTCGACAAAGATGCTATTTCATTTTTAGTTTCCGGAGATAAATATGCGGTCGGATGATGCTTAAGCCATATACTAGCCCGATTGTGACTTTTGTCCTTGTTCCATTGATCGAATAGCAGTGAAAAATCCGGTTTATCTATGAGCTCTTCTTTTCTAGATCGTGTGCGGGAAAGAGCGTCTTCTACTTGTTTGATAAGGCGGGTCGAGCCAATTTGGAATGCTTCATAATAGATGCGTCCGATTTTTTTGGTGTACTCCGCATCCCAGTTATCTTTATTCGGTGCGGCGATTTTAAGAAAATTTCGTATTCCAAATCGTTTTACCACTGAGCTGTAATCTCGATATTTTTGATGTAATCTCTTTTCAATCGTGTCCAGATTGCGTTTGTCTCGATAATTTGCGATTTGCCCTTCCTGGTTATACATTTCTTCATTGATTTTTATGGCTTTTTTGGCAAGTGTTTTAATGCCGTTAAGATGATGCAATGCTTTTTCCAATTCCATTGAAATGGCGGCATAGTGCTCGCTAAGTTCCGGCTCCGATAAGCATGGAATCAGTTGGGCAGCATACTCGTCCGGTGGAGTGTCTAATTCGTCGAGTGTTATTTTTTCAGGGGGAATATGATCGATGAATGCGACTTTAGCAGCCGTCTTAGCAAGATTAATGATTTTTCGGTTATCGGTCGTTATCGATTGGGCTTGTCGAGAAAGAATGGACAGCGCTGCATAATAATCTTGACCTGTGGGTCTTTTTTCTCCGCAATAAGTTTCGACTTGCAGTGACGTTAGGTCGTACTTGGGGCCTGCTAGTTGTTCGTTACTGCCTTTAGCATGTGTGATACCTTCTTTGGTAAAGCATAAATCGAAGCCGGCCAGTAAGATTCGGCTAAAGCCAAAGCGGTGAGCAGTATTAAGCGCTGTATTGGTAACGGTTGGCCCGACACTGTTGATATTATCTATGTTCAGTTTCGTCTTCCATGGGAATCGTTCACCTAGGTAAAGGCTTTTGCCGTGCCACTGGTTGATCAAGGTCGGGTAGGCGTGATGCGAATGGACAAAAATGGTCTTGTCTCCAAACTTAAACATTTCTTTGCTGACTTCAGCGCTAATCTCATAGGGGTCCACAGAAAAAACGAAATCCGGCTCAATCTTTGCCGAGATTAATTGTCTGGATACACGCGAAACTGAAAAAACCGTCAATTTGTTTCGGTGTTGTTTTATCCAAGGCAATAGATCAGTTAAGGAAGGGCCTCCCGCCAATATGATGACGGTTTGGCCGCGATACGCGTCTTGTAAGAGGCTTGCGGGCAATATGTTGTCGGCGAGATTTTCCAATTGGCGGACCATAAATGCCTCGCAGCCGATGGCGACATTGTATTGCCAGTGCAACGATTGCAGTATTTCATTTAATTGCCAACTTAGCTCGGGATAATCTTGAAGTGTCGCTTGTTGTGCGCCAATTGAATTGTGCAGTTTGACCGAATTAATGTAGAAGTAATCGTTGATTTTGAAATCATCGCTTAGTTTTTGCCAGTTTTCGAGGGTTGTGCAGGCGATTTCGGGGGGCAAATTGTCAAGCAAGCCTTGCTGTTCAAGCAGGTTCAAAATTTCTTCAGGTTCAATAAATATATATCGAGTTCCAGAGGGTATTCCTTGTTGTTGAATGAACTTTGGTAATAAGCCTGAGTCGGTCCCGACAATGATATATAGCGAATCTTCATTAAACAGTGCTGGATTGAACGATGTTTCGAAAACGACCTTTGCACTAACCTTGTTGAAAGTTGCGCCATTGATGAAGTAGAAATACTTGTCGCCGAAAGTATTGATGGCAAGTGCGGCATGTGCTGTGTTTGATAATATCATCGTGGGTTGTTCATGTTGTTTTCGATTTTGTCGGCAATTTTAGGCCTGTTTTTTATTACGTCCTTCGCACAGATGAGTCGTTCGGCTTTGTTGGGAATATGATCATGTCGAGGGTCGCCGTGAACCCGGCACCTAAATTATCCAGGAAAACTAACTTATACCCATTTCATCATCTTAGATCAAAATTCGGCGCCGGGGTGGCCGTCAAAGGATGCCGTGAACCTGCACTCTAAGACCATTTCCCATGGCCAATGGGCTATGGCGTTTAGGTGCTGGGTGAACCCGTCCATGGTGGCTGCTGAATCCATGCTGCCAACATCCTCTATACCTTCATAAAGTTGGTTAATTTTTTAATAAAAAGGGATTAACTCAATGATAATAAGGCTATTGTAGTAACTGGAGAACCGATTGCTTCGATTGGTTGGCTTGGGCTAGCATAGCTGTTCCCGCTTGTTGCAGTATTTGGTTTCTGCTTAATGCGGCAGTTTCAGCCGCGAAATCGGCATCCATGATTCGAGACCGCGCTGCGCTTTGATTTTCAATCGAAGATTGCAGGTTGCTAATTGTCGTGGTAAAGCGGTTCTGCATGGCGCCCAGGGTTGAGCGAAAAGTATCGATCGTGGTCAACGCCTTATCCAAGCCGTCAATAACTAGGCCGATAGAAACCGCGGTCTTTGGTGTGACGCCAGCGCTCGTTCCGGCTGAACCGCCGATCACTACGGAGCTCATTAGTATGGAGCCTAAGCCGGTTGAGGTTGCTGAGGCCAGATTATTGACGGTAATCGAAATCCGATTGTCAGAAGTCGTATTAGCGCCCACTTGAAACACCATTCCCGATAGACCGCCATTCAAAATTTTCTTACCGTTAAATTCGGTATTGGTAATGATACGACTGATTTCGCTTTGTAGTTGTTCAAATTCTGTTTGCAACTTAGCTTGGTCAGCTGCATTAACCGATCCTGTGTTAGAAGATTGCACAGCCAAGTCACGCATGCGTTGTATGGTTTCTGTAATCGATCCCATTGCGGCTTCGGCCGTTTGCGCCATCGAAATCCCGTCGTTGGCGTTTCTAATCGCCACTGTCATGCCTCGGATTTGCGAAGTCATTTTATTGCCGATTGCCAATCCTGCGGCGTCGTCTTTTGCGCTGTTGACACGAAGCCCTGACGAGAGGCGCTCCATTGAAGTTTTAAGGTTATTATTGGTTTGAGTCAGCATACGCTGACTATTGATCGAAGCGATATTTGTATTGATTACCATGCCTGACATAGCGATTCTCCAAAATGAAAACGAAATTTAAGAAGTCATTTTGGAATAAGCGATTGTTATGCCATGTTAATAAATAATATATTTATTAGGTAGTTATGCTTATAGCGGAGATGGCTTGCCGGGTGGGTGGCAAAATATTGACGCATGGCAAATAAATTGTTCGGTATTCAGGTTTTGAAGGTTAGTGCTTTTGCAGAATAATCTCTAAAACCAACTTACTGCCGAAATAAGCCAGCAGCAGCAGCACAAAGCCTACTAGTGTCCAGCGGATGGCGATCTGGCCGCGCCATCCGTATCGGATTCTGCCCAACAATAAACCGGAAAAGATGATCCAAGCTATGATCGATAATACGGTTTTATGTACTAAATGTTGAGCAAATAAATCGTCGATAAACAAGGCTCCGCTGACCAGCGAAATGGTTAGTAAAAAAAGGCCTGCTCCGATCATTTGAAACAATAACGATTCCATTGCCTGTAGAGGCGGCAGGGATCGAATGACGCGTTTAGGCTGGTGGCTACGAAGTTGCCGGTCTTGAATGGCCAAAAGTATGGCTTGTAAAGCCGCGACATTCAATAGGCTAAAGGCCGAAATCGAGGTTAATATGTGTACGCTCATCGGCCAGTCATAGCGCAAGCTTGTCTGGGCTTTAAAGGGGAAGAGCATATCCAAGCCGAGCAGTATCGCGGCCGTCGGAAATACCGCAATGCCTAGTTTTTCCACCGGTTTATCGAAGGTGGCAAAAAGAATTAACAAGGCGACCAGCATGGATACTAGCGATGCCGTATCAAAAAAACCAAAGTTCAGTCCGCTTTGTCGTTCGATGATGACTAAGGTGTAGGCTCCATGGGCGGATGCACCGAACCAACCTAAGTAAATCGAAGGTTTTTGTGTATTCTCGGTAACGGTTTCTCGAATCAAAAAGCCGGTTGCGGCTAAATAACCCAAAATGGAAAAGATACCTATGGCTGTTATGTTCATGGTCGCGTTGGCGAGAGATAAGGAATAATCGAAAGGCGATCTTAAAGGGTTATGTTAAACTATCCGACTGAATAGTTCTAACCGATTTGCGTTAGCGAACATCCGTTTGAATCATAAATAAAAGATGCCGATATGTTTGATAATTTAACCGACCGCCTAAGCAGTACGCTTAAAACGATTAAAGGTCAGGGTCGTCTGACTGAAACCAATATCAAAGACACGTTGCGCGAAGTCCGCATGGCGTTGCTTGAAGCCGATGTCGCGTTACCTGTGGTAACTGAGTTCATCGAACGCGTTAGGGAGGGGGCACTCGGGCAGCAAGTGCAAACCAGTTTGACGCCGGGACAAGCGATGATCAAGCTGGTTCAGTCGGAGCTGATCAAGGTTATGGGCGAGGAGAATGAAGGGCTTAATCTAAAAGCCAATCCTCCCGCTGTTATTTTAATGGCCGGCCTGCAAGGTGCCGGTAAGACGACCACGGCGGCAAAATTAGGCCGTTTTCTGAAGGAAAAGCATAAGAAAAAAGTCGGCGTGGTCAGTGCTGATATTTATCGCCCGGCCGCGATTAAACAATTGCAAACGCTGGCGGATGATTTGTCGTTGGATTTTTTTGCCAGCGACGCTTCGCAAAAGCCGATCGATATCGTCAATAATGCTTTGGATGCGGCAAAAAAGAAATTTCTCGATGTGCTGATTGTCGATACCGCGGGTCGACTGCATATCGATGATGAAATGATGGGTGAAATCAAAGCGTTGCATGCCGCGATTGATCCGGTCGAGACCTTGTTTGTCGTCGATAGCATGACCGGCCAAGATGCCGCCAATACGGCAAAAGCGTTCCATGATGCCTTGCCGCTGACCGGCGTTATTTTGACCAAGGCCGACGGCGATGCGCGTGGCGGTGCGGCGTTGTCGATTCGCCATATTACCGGTAAGCCAATTAAATTTATCGGTGTCGGCGAAAAAACCGATGCATTGGAGCCGTTTTATCCCGATCGTGTCGCGTCACGTATTCTGGGTATGGGCGATGTGCTCGGTTTGATCGAAGAGATCGAACAAAAGATCGATAAGAAAAAAGCCGAGAAGCTTGCGAAAAAAATTCAGAAAGGCAAGACCTTCGATCTAGAGGATTTACGCGAGCAACTGTTGCAAATGCAAAGCATGGGCGGTGTCGGTTCATTGATGGAAAAGCTGCCGGGTATGAATCAAGTGCCGCAGGGAATGAAGGATAAGGTCAACGATAAAGAGCTGGCGCGTCAAATTGCCGTCATTAATTCAATGACGATGCAGGAACGTCGTTATCCGGACTTGATTAAAGGTAATCGTAAGAAGCGTATCGCGGCCGGTTGCGGCCAAGAATTACAAGACGTCAATCGTGTTTTAAAGCAACACAAAGTGATGGAAAAAATGATGAAGCGATTTAAAAAAGGCAACATGGCCAATATGATGCGCGGTATGCAAAGCAACATGCGCGGCATGAGAATGTAAATTATCCTTCACTTATGCAAAAAAATGCGTAAAATAGGTCGATTAAATTTTTGATTAATGTTTTTTGAGGATTTTAGATGGTAACCATTCGTCTTTCCAGAGGCGGCGCGAAAAATCGCCCTTTTTATCAAGTCGTTGTCGCTGATAGCAGATGTGGTCGTGACGGACGCTATATCGAACGCGTCGGTTTTTTTAACCCATTAGCGCGTGGTAATGAGCAAAAGCTACAATTAGATATTGAGCGTGTTGCTTATTGGCAAGGTCAAGGTGCTCAGCCATCGGATCGTGTTGCCAGTTTGATTAAAACCGCTAAGAAAGCCGTAGCTTAAAATTTGACCGATCGACAGTATACTTCGCGCGGTCATGTTTGCGGCTTTTATGGCAATGCTATTTTGTTCGAGAGCAAGGCGCGAAAACAGGCGCATAGCAAGCTATGTAACTGTTTTCGCAACGCCGCTATCGGACAAAAGAGCGCGTTAGGAAACTGCAAATGTGTCCGCGCGAAGTATATATCCTTGTCGGGGAAATTTCCGGCGTTTTTGGCTTAAAAGGCTGGGTCAAAATTTTTTCTTACACCGAACCGCGGGAAAATATTTTGTCCTATTCGGCGTGGCAGCTAAGAAAAAACGGTGAGATCAAGTCGCTTAAAGTTAAAGAAGGGCAACGACAAGGTAAAAATGTAGTCGCCCATCTTGAAGCTGTCGACGATCGTGATGTTGCGGAAAGTTTGATTGGTTGGGAAATTTATATCGAACGCGATCAGTTCCCTTCACTTGCAAAAGATGAATACTATTGGGCTGACCTTGTCGGTCTCAGTGTCATCACGAAATCGGGTGTAGAATTAGGGATGATCGATCATTTGTTCGAAACCGGCGCCAATGATGTTTTGGTGGTGAGCGGAGATCGAGAACGTTTGATTCCGTTTTTAATGGGGCAGACAGTCCTGGAGGTCGATTTGAACGGCAAATGCTTGACGGTCGATTGGGATCCTGACTTTTAGTCGGTGGTCGATGCGTTTCGATGTAATTACGCTGTTTCCCGAGATGGTCAAGGCAGCGTCAAAATACGGCGTTACCGGTAAGGCGATAGACAACGGTATGGTCCGTTTGGAGGCTTGGAATCCTCGGGATTATACTCACGACAAGCATCGGACAGTTGATGATCGGCCTTATGGCGGCGGCCCCGGCATGGTCATGAAGTATCAACCGCTATTTGATGCGGTTAGCGAAGCGAAAGAGAATGGCTTTGGCGATCATGCAAAAGTTGTTTATTTAAGCCCGCAAGGCAGGCCCATTACGCAAAGCTTGTTGAATGAATCGGTCCATTGTGAGCAATTAATATTAGTTGCCGGGCGTTACGAAGGTATCGACGAGCGTTTTGTCGAAACGGTTTGCGATGAAGAATGGTCCCTGGGCGATTATGTTATCAGCGGCGGTGAGTTAGCTGCATTGATCGTTGTCGATGGGGTCTCGCGTTTATTGCCTGGCGTGCTCGGTGATGAGAGCTCGGCCCTTCAAGATTCGCATATGGATGGCTTACTGGATTATCCGCATTTTACACGGCCGGAAAATATCGAAGGCCGAGTCGTCCCGGACGTTCTGCTTAGCGGTAATCATGCGGATATCGAGCGCTGGCGGCTTAAGCAAGCGTTGGGGCGAACTTGGCAGAGGCGTCCTGAATTATTAAAAAACAAGCAGTTGAGTGATGTGGAATACGAGCTGCTGCAAGAGTTTATTGTGGAATTGGTTTAATTAAGGTGTGGTGATGAGCAATATTATTGATGTATTGGAAAAAGAACAATTAAGAAATGATATTCCTGAATTTGGCGCGGGCGATACTGTAGTCGTCAATGTTAAGGTAAAGGAAGGCGATCGCGAAAGAATTCAGGCTTTTGAGGGCATCGTGATTGCAAAACGTAATCGTGGACTGAACTCTGCGTTTACTGTCAGAAAAATTTCTCACGGTGAAGGCGTCGAGCGGGTTTTTCAGACGCACAGCCCTATTATCAGCGATATCAAAGTTAAACGCCGCGGTGATGTACGTCGCGCCAAGCTGTATTATCTACGGAACTTGACCGGTAAAGCCGCTCGTATTAAAGAAAAAATTTAAGTCGAGATTTTGCTTCGTTCCGGCAATAAAAAAGGCAGCCAAGGCTGCCTTTTTTATTGCCGGAAAAACCTGGATTTCCTTGTTTCCACGCTGCAGCATACCGATCTTGCTTAGGCAGCTAAGGTATGGGTTCCCACGGAGGGCCGTTCATCG
>NPIE01004618.1_pt2 | contig 33222 bp, 28 predicted proteins | sample 8637661 | NCBI WGS metagenome assembly NPIE01 (sample SAMN07420842, study PRJNA396082) | bioreactor metagenome | isolation source: sample BA12 brine-fed electro-methanogenic bioreactor BA | place: Japan: Kochi | collected 2016-12-09 | reverse complement strand
TACTTCTGCCTCTGTCTCTTCTGCTACTTCCTCTTCCGTCTCCTCTACCACAGCTTCCGTCGGCTCTTCAACTTCCGTCGGCTGACAGGCTGTGATCAGGAAGGTAAAGATGATTAGCAAGCTAATCAGAATTAACGTCTTTTTACGCATTTGCTTCTCTCCTTATCAAATTGGATTAATATGTGAGGTTAATCTTTTATCAATTCTTGATTCTGCAACCGCTCAGCAACGTCCTGGTGATAGACGCGACGCATACCCATCAGGTATTGAGTTGCAAAATCATCTATGCATATAAATACCTCCTCTCGCGATCTTTAGATTTTAAAGAAGAAAGTGAAAATGATGTTTTCATTATAATCCAGATTCTATGATAACGGTTCCAAAGGGAAATTGTAAATAATAAATTGGTTTGATTTTTTAAGCTTCTCATCCCTTTTTTATCTAAAGAATCATGGTTTAGGGACGTACCATTGATAAAAGTTACCCAATCGGTTATAATGTGGGCGATTGGGTAACTTTAATTTCGAGAGAGGAACAATGGCCTCCCCCAAGAAGCCCGTTGTCATCGACAATCACCTCAAATTTGAAAATACCACCCTGCCAGTGGGTTCCATGGAATGGTATGATTGGATCTCAGCTAATAAAAAATTTCGGTTCGAGGGTGAAAAAGGTGATTTTTCCGCAAGGCGGGAAAAACGCGGCAATCACACCTATTGGTATGCTTATCGTCGCAGAGGCGGAAAATTATTTAAAACCTATTTAGGTAAATCAAAAGACATTGACCGTGATTGCCTAGAGGAAGCAAGTCGCACGCTGACCAACTCCGAATTTCAAAACACACCCAAAAAACAAGAACCTGGCAAAGAAAACTCACGTATCGATTCATCTTACCTCCCAAAAACAAAGGTAACGTCCCCGGTACTGCCCCAAAAATTACTAAAACGGCCTCGGCTGAACCAACAAATATCCACGCCCCTGACATTGATCATTGGCCCAAGCGGTTTCGGAAAGACCACCTTATTGAACGATTGGAGTCACAGCGTTGATTTTCCTGTGGCTTGGTTGTCATTGGAGAAGCAAGACAACCAACCCCTGAATTTTTTAAATTCCATTGGTGCAGCATTGGGTATGATTGACTCTAAATTAGGGAAGAGACTGGATGATTTTATTAAAAGCTCCCAAGGGTCATTGATTATTCCAAAATTAACCACATTTCTCACAAATGCACTCTCACAGAAAGAGAGTTTGGGGCTGGTGATTGATGATGTACACCATATCCATTCTTCTGTCATCCTTGACTTCTTCCAGGCGCTGTTCAATTACCTCCCACCCAACTTGCGCTTGGTACTGTCAGGCAATATTAAACCGCCGCTTTTGTTTGGAGAATTACGCGCCAAGAGCATGATGACGGAATTGGGCGCCAATGACCTGCGCTTTACCTTAGATGAAGGTATCCAATACCTGAGAATGTTTGCTGAAAATATAAAAATCTCTCGGGTTGATTTGGAGAAATTAGCCAGACATACAGAAGGTTGGGCTGTGGGCTTGACATTAACAGCCCTTGCGCTCAGCCAGCAAAAAGACCCAAAACATTTTGCAAGAACCTTCAGCGGCACCCACATTTATTTTCGGGAATACTTCATGGAGGCCGTCCACCGCCAGTTGAGTCCTGCAATGCAAACTTTCTTGGTTAAAACCTCCATCCTCAAACACATGACGGGCAGCTTATGCGACGCATTAACAGGACAAACGGATGGCAGGGAAACCCTCGCCAAATTGTGCCAGGAGAACCAACTCATCCTTCAGTTGGAAGAGCCTGGATGGTACCGCTATCATGACCTGTTCGCAGAAATGTTGAACGACCAACTTCAAACCCGTTACCCGGAAGAAGTTGTGGCATTGCATCAAAAAGCCGCGCAGTGGTTCAATGAGCACGGCGCACCATCGGATGCGATATCCCATCTCCTGGAGGCACAAGCCTGGGAAGAAGCCGCTGCGCTGATTGCTGATACCGCCTTAAGAGAATTGGAAAAATTTGGAGAGGACTCACGACTACTGCGATGGTTGAACGTACTACCAGAAAAAGTCGTTCAACAACATATCGATTTATTGGTTGTTTACCTGCAAATTGCAAGCGCCGCTCTCCCCAAAAAGAATCTTGAAAGTTTAATGCAGCGCGTTGAAGCAAATATCCGACAAACCTCACCATCAAAGCGAACGAAGAACCAAAGGGAGATACTGGAAAAAGTGGTTCAAATTCGCGAGGATTGGCAAAACAAATCAAGCTATCATGATATCACCCAAGACGAAGAAGAACATCAACAAAGCTGGGGGTTGCTGAGAAACCTTCACTGGATACAGGTTCCTCCGCCCTTCGATATAGCTTATGTCGAAAACAAAATACTCAGGTTATTCCAGGAAGCCCAAAAGCAGAAAAACTTATTTGTGACATTAATGGCTGGGACAAACTATATCAAACGGATCATCATCAATGGGCAGTTAAGGCTGGCAGAAAAGACAGCACATCACGTCCTGCAATTTGCTCTTGACATGCGCAACTCATTGCCAGAAACTGCCAGCATGATCTTGTTCAATCTTAGCTCCATTTATTACGAACGTCATGAATTTGCATTGGCAAAAGAGACATTGACACGCGCAGAGGAAGTTGACCCCAACCCCACTAGCACGAACTTACCCATCACAACCGGGGTTTTAAAATCAAGACTCCAGGCGGCGGAGAAAAATTTTGAAGACGCGTTAATCACATTACAATCCGTCAAAGAATTACAGCAACAAAGACCGGCAGGGATTTGGGACATCCAGGATTTATTCGCTTATGAAGTCCTGATTAATGTGCAATCAGATCATCTGGAGCAGGCCCAAAGAATCATCAGCGAAATGTCAGATTTGCAGCCCAATTCCTTAACCCGACTCGCGAAAGCAGTTTATCACTTATCAATGCACAACCCTGAAAAAGCGGAGAACATACTAAAATCCCTGCTGGAGGAATTTCCTTATGGCATTAGCACTGAGCCTTTGGAAAGGGTGAAGATACCCTTAGCGCTTGCCCTTCTTGAACAAAACAGGGCTTATCAGGCCAGACAGGTCATCGCAGAGAGCATTCGCCGTTCAGCCCATGAACAAATGATCCAGCCCTACCTGGAATATGGAACTCAAATCATTCCCCTTCTCATGATGGTCTTGAATTTAGAGGAGCTAACCGAAGAAGCGCAAATATTTATTAAAGACATCCAAGAGATATTATCCGCTTCCAGTGAAGATGAGATTCAAGAGCAACAATCTCAGGAGATCAAAGACCTGACAATTGCAGGCTCGATCACAGAAAGGGAACAGGATGTTTTATCTTTGCTGAGTCAGGGATATTCCAACAGCGATATCGCACAGGAATTATGTGTGTGTGAAAGTACAATTAAAACCCATCTGTCAAATATCTATGGCAAGCTTGATGTCAATAATCGCGTATTGGCAACGACACGGGCAGATGAGCTGGGGCTGATTTAATAATATCAAGAACTTATTACTAAACCTTCCTTGACAGAATCCAAAAAATGCATAGAATAGTTCCAATGATATGCGATTAAAAACGGTCTTTCCAACCCCGATCTGCCATCTTGCCACGGCCGCCGTGGCATTCATTTTGACTTCTGAAGAGAGCCTTCGTCGGCTCTCTTTTTTTGTGCATGGAGGCGCTTTATGAAATTCCCTGGATTGATTGACCCCCACGTCCACATGCGCGAGCCAGGCGGGTCTCATAAGGAAGATTGGTCATCGGGGACAGCCGCCGCGTTGGCAGGCGGATTCACACAGGTGTTGGCCATGCCCAACACCCAACCCCCCATCCTGGATGAAACGACGCTGGGCCAAGCCTATGCCCTGGCAGCGGAAAAAGCCCACTGCGATTATGGACAATATCTGGGTGCAGGAGCTGGCAATGTCGAGACCGCCCCAATAGCTGCCGACCATAGCGCTGGTTTGAAGCTGTATCTCAACCAGACCTTCGGCCCCCTGCGGCTGGACGCCATGCCCCTGTGGATGGCACATTTTAAATCCTGGCCGAAATACCGCCCTTTGGTCGCTCATGCCGAAGGCCACACTTTAGCGGCGGCGATCCTAATGGCAGCCCTCGCTGACCGGCCCCTCCACCTGGCCCATGTCGCCACCAAAGAGGATGTCCTGGTCGTGCGCGCCGCAAAAGAGCGCGGATTCAAAATTACCTGTGAGGCAACACCTCATCACCTCTTCCTTGCCCAGGATGAGGTGACAGGTGGGCGCGGCGAAGTCCGCCCCAGACTTGGGACAAAGAAGGATGTGAACGCCTTGTGGGAGAACTTGGCTGTGATCGATTGCTTCGCCACTGATCACGCCCCGCATACCCAAGCGGAAAAAGACAGCGCCGATCCTCCGCCTGGCTTCCCAGGGCTGGAAACTGCCCTGCCATTATTCCTGACGGCTGTGTATGAAGGCCGGCTGACCATGACCGGGCTCATTCAACGCATGAGCGAAAATGTCCGGCGGCTCTTCAAAATCCCCCCCCAACCGGAAACCTGGGTGGAGGTGGACCTGGATGCGGTGTCCACGATCACAGCGGGCAGTTTTCACTCCAAGGCCGGCTGGAGTCCCTTCGAAGGCAGGCGCACCCACGGCGCTGTCCGCAAAGTGACCCTGCGCGGAGAGAGGGCTTTTGAGGATGGAAAAGTCCTCGTCCCTCCCGGATTTGGCAAATGTATTTATTAGAAGATAAAAACGTTCAATTCATCATTCAATAGTAAACAGGAGAAGAAAATGACAAGTTTTACACCCCCTTTACGCGGAAACAACCGACACTTGCCCTTTGGCGATCAGCAAGATTCAGCCTTTTACGGCAAAGATATTATCTCTGTCAAGCAGTTTGACCGAAAACAGCTTGAATATATCTTTGGTGTCGCGCACGAAATGTATGAAATGGTCGCCCGAGTGGGTTCCTTTGACCTGTTGAAAGGCAAGATTCTGGCCAATCTATTCTATGAACCCTCCACGCGAACCTCGTCATCTTTCACCTCAGCTATGGAGCGTCTGGGCGGCAGCGTGATCCCCATCAATAACGTCAAGTTTTCCTCCGTGACCAAAGGCGAATCCCTGCCAGACACCGTCCGCACATTGGAAGCCTATGCGGATGTGATCGTCCTGCGTCACCCCGAAGTCGGCTCGGCAGCCTTAGCAGCAAAGTATGCCCGCAAGCCAGTCATCAATGCCGGCGACGGCACCGGCGAACACCCCACCCAGGCGCTGCTGGATTTATTCACCATTCAAGAGGAATTGGGCCGGGTGGACGGCCTGACCGTGACCATGATGGGCGACCTGAAATACGGCCGAACGGTCCACTCCTTGGCGCGACTGCTGACCCTGTTTGACATCAAGCTGAATTACGTTTCGCCAAAACTCCTTCAAATGCCCTCCGAAATCATTGATGAAATCAGCCAATCCGGAACGGAACAATCCTCCCACAACGACCTTAATACCGTACTCCCCGAGACGGATGTGCTCTATGTCACCCGTGTGCAAAAAGAGCGTTTTGAGGATACCGCGCAACATGAAACCCTCAAAGGCAGCTATGTGGTCACAACGGAGACCATGACCCAAGCCAAAGAGGAGATGGTCGTGATGCACCCCCTGCCCCGGGTTTGGGAAATCGACATGGCAGTGGATGATGATCCCCGTGCGGCTTATTTCCGCCAAATGGAATACGGCCTCTATATCCGCATGGCGCTGTTGGCAATGGTCTTAGGAAAATCCTGAGTTAGATTAATAAATCCGATTACAATATAGATAACCACACCGTACCCATTGGGAGGATGCCATGCCCACCTTCTTTGAAAAATTAGACCGCCGAGCAAGACACATCAATTCCCTGCTGTGCGTCGGGCTTGACCCACATCCTGAAGACCTGCCTGAACAAACGGGAAAAGCAGCGGAAGAATTCTGTCTGCGATTAATTGAAGCCACCAGCGAATTCGCCCTGGCCTTCAAGCCCAATGCCGCCTTCTTTGAAGCCCTCGGGCCCGAAGGCTGGGCAGCGCTCCAGTCTGTTATCCAGGCCGTTCCGGATGACATTCCGGTCATCCTAGATGCCAAACGGGGGGATATTTCTTCAACTGCCAGCGCTTACGCCCGTTCCGCCTTTGAGGTTTTGGGGGCAGATGCCATCACCCTGAACCCTTACTTGGGCTACGATTCGCTGACACCTTTTATGACTGACCCTAAAAAGGGCATCTTTCTGCTGTGTAAAACCAGCAACGCCGGCTCCGTAGACTTACAGGACCTGCCCCTGGGTGGACACTACCATTTGACGATGGTCTACGAGAAAATCGCCGGTCTGGCCACCGAATGGGGTGCGGGAGAAAACATCGGCCTGGTCGTTGGGGCGACCTTCCCCGATGCCCTGCGCCGAGTCCGCCAGGCGGCTCCCGATCAATGGTTTCTGGCGCCAGGATTGGGTGCGCAGGGCGCAGACCTAAAAACCGCCATGCGTGCGGGATTGCGGCAAGACGGCTTGGGTCTGCTGATCAATGTCAGCCGGGGCATCTCCCGGGCGGAAGACCTCCATCAGGCCGCAAAGGACCTGGTGCTTAGGTTTAGGGAAGCTCAGGAAATAACCAAGCCCCGCAAGAAGAAACGGGAAACCAAGAAGACGCAATTCGTCACACCTCTGGTAGAAGGGCTGCTCTCCATGGGCTGCGTCCGCTTCGGTGAATTCACCCTCAAGTCCGGCCTGGTCTCGCCGATTTATATTGACCTGCGCCGCTTGGTAGCCTTCCCCGGATGGATGACCCAGGTGGCTGCAGCCTATGTGCAACAATTAAGAACCCTTGAGTTTGACCGGATCGCCGGCCTGCCCTACGCCGCACTGCCCATTGCCACGGCTGTCAGCTTGCAAGGCAACTGGCCGATGATCTATCCCCGCAAAACAACCAAGGATTACGGGACAGCGGCAGATGTGGAGGGGCTCTATCATCCGGGTGAGAAAGTTGTGTTGATTGATGACCTGGCGACCACCGGCGGCAGCAAGTTTGAAGCGGTCGAGAAGCTGACCGCCGTAGGGCTGAAAGTGGAAGATGTGGTCGTCCTTATTGATCGAGAATCGGGGGCGAAGCAAGCTTTGGCAAAGGCGGGCCTTAAGCTGCACGCCCTGTTCACCCTGACCCAGCTCCTGGATTATTGGGAGGAAACCGAACGCCTGCCCGCCGAACAGCTTGCCAAAGTACGGGATTTCTTGCGGGAAACCAGCTCAGAATAGGAGTTCCTGTGTTCCATTCGCTGCGCTACCGGGTGGATAATGAGCAGGTCGTCTTAGTCTTGACGATCCTGTTGGTGTTGGCGGTGATCGCCCTCACCTCCACCGTCACCTTCTGTGTCAGCGGCATTTTCATCCTCGCCATGTTCATCCTCAGCGCAATGTTGATTCGTTCCCACCACCAGGCTTTGATGCGGGATGCACTTCCCATTGATCACATGCGGTCGCCTGACCTTGCGGAAATCGTAGAAGAATGTGGGAAGAAACTGCAGCCAGGGGAGATGGACACCTTCCTGGTGAAAGCCAATCAGCTCAATGCCTATACCTTTGGGATCACCAGCCCAAAAGCTCTGGTGATCTATGCCCCCATGCTTAAAGTGATGACGGATGGTGAATTAAAATTCGTCATCGGTCATGAAATGGGGCATGTCGCCCTGGGGCATACCTGGCTTAATACCATCCTGGGTGGGATGGCAGGAATTCCAGCACCCTTTGGCGCAGCAGTGCTCCTGTATACCGCTTTCCGATGGTGGAACCGCCGATGTGAATTCTCGGCCGACCGGGCCGGCCTGCTGGCTTGCGGAGAGCTGAACCTGGCGCTCTCCGCTCTGGTGAAACTGGTCGCGCCAGAGGTGCGCAGCCAGCGCGATTTTCAACGCGCTCTAGCCATGATTGACGTACAGGATGACCGGGCATCCAATCGTCTGGCGGAAGCCTTCCAGAGTCACCCCATGCTGATCCGCCGGATCAACGAACTTCGGGCGTACGCCCAAACCAGGGAATATCAGGTTTTACAAGCGGGGGTGAACAAAAAGTTAGGAAGGTCAGTAAAAAGCAACAGGGGACCATCAACTCAAACCTCACGAACCAAAATTGACCCTACGCCAGAAGAAACAACCGAGATTCCACCGGAAGAACGCTGGCCCTGGCTGAAGCCAAAGGACTGATCAAAACTCAGGATATCGGCCAGATATGCGAAGGCTTCTTAGGAAACAGCGCATCCAGCAAGCGTTTATTTTCATCTCGACTTGTGCCGCAATCAATATACACCTGCCCCAGTTCATCCATCGTGCGGTGGCCAAACAGCAAATGCAAGAAAACCAGAGGAGGGAAGTTTGCAGTAGTCCCTTCCAACTCGTCAAATGCCAACTCTCGAACGGCCAACAAATGCCCATCTTTGATATCCATCAGCAACCCATCGTGATAGGAATTGAGCTTGATGTCGCCGGTGTAGTTCGCAAAGGCGGAGTCGGCTAAACGCTTTTCCAAAACCGGGGCAATGAGCTCAATAAACGCCGGTAAATCTGGCACCCGGACGTAATAGGCATAAGGTTTCTGTGTCCGGGGCAGCCGGGATGCGATCACATCATAGGCCGGGTGCGCTTCACCAAGATAAAGACTAAAGGCCTGCTGCGGCTGGTCCTGTTCCTGGCCCAGTTCCTCACCTTTGCGCCACAGGAATCGTATCACGCTGGGGGTGACGTCAACCCAGGAATTTCCTGGGGCAAGCTCGTAAAGGGTCAACGCTGAGCCAGCCCGCCACTTGACCGGTGGGATGCCGATAAAACCGACGGATGCGCCCTTCTGATCTTCAATGACATAAATTTCCCGCCGGTTGATATTGTATTGGCTTTTCCCGAAAAGTTCGTAGCGCCACTGTGCCTCATCCCACACCGCGCGGATCATATCCCGTTGGCTGCCGTGGTCATAGGTCAACATCAAGAAGGGAATATCTTCTTCCCCAGCCAAGCGGAAACGGAGGGGCTCTTCCTCGTCGTCCTTTAATTTGGGGAGATGGGGCTCATACCCTGAGCGCCCGCCTTCGAGGTTCAAAGCCATGGCATAGCCAAACTGCCGGTAATAATAAGGGATGCCAGTAATCACCTGCACCAGTTCGGCACGTGCTTCACTCCATTGATGTATAATTTCAAATTGATGGCGCACCAATCCCCGCCGCCGGTACTCTTTCTTCGTGCCGACCAGCTCCGGCCGCCCCACTTTGAAGGGGGTATCTTCATAAACCCAGGTCTGAGAGATCAGGCAGCAGGTTGAAACGATCTCGCCAGTGTTCGTGTTCTCAACAACGGTGAAATCGCCGGTGCCAAAGGTCGGCCCCTCACCGCTCATCAAGTCCCGTGTCCAGTCTTCCAACCCTTTCTTATCCCAATCATCCTCACCGTGAATCTCACGGTTAAATTCAACCAATGCAGCGGTATCCTCAGGAGTGGAGTGCCGAATGATAAGACCTTCCCCTAAATCTCTAATCGCCTTTTGTGTCATGGTGATCCTTTTCCTCAATGATAATTTAAACTATTCTACTCGAATTAATTCTTGCTGACGTTATACTTGGGGTATGAATTTTAAATTGAGGTCTTTTTACTTCGTCCAATTTTTATCCTTTGGCATTCTCGGCCCCTATTTGGCGCTGTATCTGACCCAAAAGGGGTTCACGGGGACACAGATCGGTTTGCTGCTGGGAATGGTGCCGCTCCTGACCGTTTTGATTCAACCCGTATGGAGCACCCTCAGTGATATTCTCCACAAGCGGCGGCTCTTGTTAATCATCGCCTGTTTGGGCGTCAGCGGAGCTATGATTGGATTAGGATTAGCAGCTTCCTTCATCAGCGCCTTCTTTTTGTCTTTCCTTTTCGCCATTTTCACCGCGCCCATTACGTCCCTCAGCACAGCCATTGTCCTGGAATACTTGGACGAGCAAAGGAAACCAGATGACTACGGTTTGGTGCGCGTGTGGGGCTCCATCGGTTACGCCCTATCCAGTATGCTCCTGGCCAGTTTGTTCCTGGACCAGATCCTGCTCCTCTTGCCCTGGATTGTGGCTAGCCTCTATTTTATTTTGGGGATGATTAGCCTCACTCTGCCTGAAGGAGAAAGAACCCTTTCAAAGCCCGATCCAAAGGATTTAAAAGTCCTCATGACCAATCCCACCTTTATGGTGTTCCTCGCCGGGATTGTTTTTATAGGGGCTACACTTAACATTGCCCTCAACTATCAAACTCTGTTTCTACAGTCTCTGGCTTCCCCGGAATTGTTGATCGGTGTCATCACATCATTGCCTGCCCTGCTGGAAGTGCCCTTGATGACCTTCGTACCCTGGGCCCTCAAGCGGGTGTCCATGCGCCGGCTGATTCTAGCTGGTGCGATTATTCTGCCAGTCCGCTGGCTTTGGTATCTCCTGGCTCAAAACCCGGGCTGGATACTGCCCGCTGTCTTCCTGAATGGTGTTGCGACGATCGCCTTTGAGGTGGTCAGTATTTCCTTCATTGATAGAATCGTCGATCCGAAATGGCGTGCCACCGGACAAGGCTTGTATACCTCTGCCTTGTATGGCATCGGACCCGGCATAGGGTTGTTCATCGCGGGAAATGTCGTGGAAGCCTTCAGCGTCAGAGCGGTTTGGGGATTGAATATCTTCCTGGGCGCGATTGGGCTGGTTTTGACCATCATTTCCCTATCGCGTTTCCAACCCTCAGCTGAAACCCCGAAAGACAATTTATTAAAATAATAAACTCCGTGAAATTCGACTCGTTCACGGAGTTATAAATTCTCAATATTTTAGACTCAGGTCAGCTTCTCCAGCTTAGTCACCATCTCATCAATCACATCAAAGCCGCCCTGCCAGAAATCGGCCGTGGTCACGTCAACCCCGGCATTGCTGAGCAGCTTCACCGGTGCCACCGAGCCGCCGGCTGATAGTATTTCCATATAGCGGGGTTTAAAGGAATCGCCCTCTTCCTGATACTGCTTATACAACGAGAGCACCAGCAGTTGGCCGAAGGCATAGGCATACACATAAAAAGGTACGCCATAGAAATGGGGGATCATCACCCATTCCCAGCGGAATTCGTCGGGTATCTCCACCGAATCGCCAAATTCGCCTTTTAAGTTTTCCATATAGGCCTCCGCCAAATCTTTCACCTGCGCGCCCTCTGCGATCATGCCATGGGCGGTTTGCTCAAACATGGAGAAATAATTCTGTCGCAGGATGGTGGCGAAGGCATCATCCATCTGGCGGAAAAGCAAATCACGACGGACAGCTTCGTTGCTCTCCTGCGCCAGGAGTTTGTCCACCAACATCATCTCACCAAAGGTGGAAGCCGTCTCCGCCAGGGGGAGGCAGGCATGCTGGGTGAGGGCGGTGTGTTCTTGCGCCATCAAGCTGTGGATGCCGTGGCCCAGTTCGTGGGCCATGGTGGCCACATCATCGGCGCGCCCTTGGTAGTTGAGCAGCACCCAGGGCGTCAGGTCTGGGGTGACCGTGGCACAAAAAGCGCCGCTCATCTTGCCTTTGCGCACTTCGCTGTCCACATGGCTGGCGTCGAAAATTTGCTGTGCCATATTGGCAAACCTTGAATCAAACTCGTCAAAGGATTCTAAAACAATCTCCGCTGCCGCATTGAAATCATATTTCTTGTCCGACTTCTCAACAGGGGCATAAATATCATACCGGCGCAGCTTGTCCATGCCGATTCGCTTGGCCTTCAAGCGAAAGAAGCGGTGGAAATGTTTGGCGTTCTTGCGGGTGACATCCAGCAGCGTCTCCACAACTTCATCGGGGATATCATTGACCAGGTTTCGGACGGAAATGGGGGAATCAAAGCCGCGTAGTTTGATATTCTCGTTACGCCAATCCCGCACAATGGCCTGATAGATCTGGCCTAAAATGGGTGCATCATCTTCATATACCCGGAAGAGTTCCTGATAGGCTCGCGCCCGTAAATCAGGATCGGACTCCCTGACCAGCGCCATCAACTCACCTCGAGTCATCTCCTTTTCTTCCCCATCAACTTCGATCTTGAAGCTGTAACGGTTGGTGATCGAATCATAAAGCATATTCAAGGCGCTGAAGCCAGTCACGTCTTTGATATTGATGACCTTCTCCTCGGGTTCACTCAGCGTGTAATCCGTGAAATTGCGCATCGCCTCCAGCCAGTAGCGGTAATCACCGGAAACGTCCAACAAGCGTTGGGCGTTCTCTTCGTCCACCGCCTTCCACCACAGGTTGAAAAACAGGGTCTGATTGCTCATCTCCGCTTGAAATTGATCCACCTTGGCAACAGCAGCTTGAGCTTCTTGATCCTGTGTATCCGAGGCAAAAGCGAGCTGCGCGAAGCCATACAACCGGTTAATCAAGCGGTAGAACTTCTCATAGGTCTTAACTATCTCAACGAACAAGTCCTCGCTGATATCCGGGGAGAGCTTCTCGCGGTAGCTTTCAAAGTCCTTGACCCCTTGTTGGATCTCCTGGAAAGTCTTCTCATACTTCGGGTCGTCAAACCCTTCATAGAGGTCTTCTAAGGTCCAGGGGGATTGCTTATATGTTTTTTCTGTCATTATTATTTCCTTTGTTTGATTTTTCCGGCTTATTGCCGTTACTCTGTATCAGCCGGTTTGATTTTCTTGGACGACTCCTCACGCATAATTTCACGCAGGTAATCAATTTGCTGTCGCTGCTTGGTTTTCTCGTCCCAGTAATACCACAGCTTCCAGCCGTTGCTGGGTCCGTTGCGTATCTTTTTGGCAATCTGGTGAATGGAACCGCGCTGACCGTCAAAGGCCAAATTTCCATCGGCGAGCACCTTTGCCGAGACGTCACTTTCTTTGCCAAAATACAGGGTCTGACCCGGTTCCAGTAAGCCGCTCTCGATCAGGTTGCCAAAGGGGATGCGCTTGCGTCGGCGGGGGTTGGGCGTGACGAAAATGGGCGGGTCGAATTCCAATTGAACCACCTCCCGCACGCGATCCATCGCCAGGCGGGCGTATTTTTCCTCAATTTCCACGCCGATGAAGTGCCGATGGAGCTTGCGCGCCACCGCGCCGGTGGTGCCCGTGCCGAAGAAGGGGTCCAGGACCACATCATGGGGATCGGAACTGGAATTGATCACCCGGTAGAGCAGGGCTTCCGGCTTTTGAGTGGGATGCGCTTTTTCCCCGTTGCCATCCTTCAGGCGTTCCTTGCCCGTGCAGAGGGGAATGTACCAATCGCTGCGCATCTGCAAGCCATCATTCAGCCCTTTCATGGCGTGATAGTTAAAGGTGTATTTCTCGCCCTTTTCTTTCTGCACCCACAGCAGGGTCTCATGGGCATTGGTGTAACGCACACCACGGAAATTCGGCATGGGATTAGCCTTGACCCAAACCACATCGTTCAAGAACCAGAATCCCAGATCCTGCAAGATGTGCCCCACCCGATAAATATTATGATATGAGCCGATCACCCACAACGTACCAGTGGGTTTCAATACCCGCCGGCAGGCTTCCAGCCACCCCCGCGTGAAGAGGTCATATTGCTTGAAGCTGTCAAATTGATCCCAATCCTCATCCACCGCATCCACACGGGTCAGGTTGGGACGCCAAAGCTCCCCTTCCAATTGGAGGTTGTAGGGCGGGTCGGCGAATATCAGGTCGATCGATTCCTCGGGCAGGTCAGCCAGGACCTGACGACAATCCCCGACCAAGACCTGATCCAGCGGGAGTTTTCCGTTATTTTTTGACATAAGTGTCTTTATTTTAACGGCATTTAATCGGTTTGGGGGATGAAAATCTCTGTAGGTCAATTGTGAATCAGAATGATTATCCTTTTTCATATTTCAAATCGATTCTCGATTTCATGGTTGATGGAAGACTTAAGAAAGCCTTCCCCTTGAGCGCAGCGAAACACCCGAAGGGTGCTTAGGAGAAGGTGGCGCGTAGCGCCGGATGAGGTGGTTTTTGGTTTGTTTATTATTAGTTGAGTTATTGCCGCCTTTTTAATCACATATTTGAAAAAACGTTGAGATAATTACAATAAACTTAGATTTGTTGACCCACTTCGCACCTCATCAGTCTACTTCGCAGACAGCTTCCCCTTTTCCCCTACGGGGGCTGCGTCGCTTCGCTCCTTGAGGGGAAGCCTAAGAAATATATCATATATATGGATTAATCTACTAAAAGAAAAATCCCAAAAAAGATGAACTAATCGAACTAGTAACTACTAGTCGACAATGAAATCGAAAAAAACAAACGCATCACTTCTTATCGGCTCATATAAGGGAATTGTTTTCTTCGAATTAAGATTTTGCCTTAAAATTATCGAGTCCCTGCAGACCCACAAGGCGCTATCAGTTATAATCCAACTATCTTATTCTGAAGAGTGCAAGCGACATAACCCTATGCCCGAAAACAAAACACATCGTCCCCTGCCCAAGCGCTGGAAAATACAACACAAGATTCCCAAAGATATTGACCGTGCCCTGGGCGATTTCTCACCCCTCATGCGGCAATTGCTGTATAACCGCGGCTTCACAGATGGGGAAGCTGCAGCGGCTTTCATCGAAGGGAAAGTCAACTTCCCCACCGACCCCATACTGCTCAAGAGCATGGCAGCCGCTGTGAACAGGCTCCATCAAGCCCTCTCACAGGGTGAGCAGATCGCGGTCTACGGCGATTATGACGCTGACGGCGTCACCGCCACCGCACTGCTGGTGGAATTCCTGGCAAAGCTGGGGACTGAAGCCCGAGCCTACATCCCCAACCGTTACGATGAGGGCTATGGGTTAAATGAGGACGCCATGCGGCAACTCGCGGAGGAGGGAACCGACCTGATCATCACGGTCGATTGCGGCGTGCGGGCGGTTGAAGAGGTCACGTTAGCGAACCAGCTTGGCATGGAAGTGATCGTCACCGACCACCACCACCCGGGAAAGACCCTGCCCCCAGCCGCAGCTGTAATTGACCCCAAGCAGGAAGGCGACCCCTACCCCGAGAAAAACCTGGCAGGCGTCGGTCTGGCGCACAAACTGGCCCAAGCCTATCTGCAAGTCCATCCACAAAAAAACCTTAACTCCGACGATTGGATTGATCTGGTCGCCATCGGCACGGTGGCCGATCTGATGCCTTTAAAGGGCGAAAACCGTGCTCTGGTGCGAGCCGGCTTGGAGAAAATCCGCCGCCGTCCTCGGCAAGGCATCTTCTCCCTGGCGCAGGTCGCCGGCCTGGACCTGATCAAGTGCGACGCCTCTAATATCGGCTTCGGCCTGGGGCCGCGGCTTAACGCGGCGGGGCGCTTGGATTCCGCCCTGAGCGCCTTTACCCTATTGACCACCAAGGATGTATTTGAGGCAGGCCGCTTGGCGCAGGAATTGGAAACCCAGAACAGCCACCGCCAGGATCTGACCCAGAAAATTCGTGAGCAGGCTGCGGATCGGATCCTGAGTGAGAGTCCCGATGCCTTTTTGTTCTTTGCTTCCGACCCCGAGTTCAGCGAGGGCGTGGTCGGGCTGGCAGCCTCACGGCTGGTGGAATCCTATTACCGCCCTTCCATCATCGCCCATCAAGGCGAGGCTTTTACCACAGCCTCCTGCCGATCCATCCCGGAATTTCACATCACCCGCGCCCTGGATGACTGCGCTGAGCTCCTTGTGCGACACGGCGGCCATGCCGCTGCGGCGGGCTTCACCGTGCGCAATGAAGACTGCGATGAGCTGGTAAAGCATTTGGTTAAAATCGCTGAAGAACAATTGGGAGGGTTGGAGCTTTTGCCGGAACTGATCATTGACCGGGAAATCCAACTGGATAAACTCGACCCCCACTATATCCCCGGCATCCTGGAAGATCTGCACCAACTGGAGCCCACCGGACGGGGCAACCCGGAACCCGTGTTTGCATCCCGAAATGTGGACGTGCGTTCGGCCAGGACAGTTGGGCGCGAGGGAAAGCACCTCAAACTAATGCTGAAGGCCGGACAAAACACCTTTGACGGGATTGCCTTTCGCCAGGGTTATTGGGCAGAAGACATGCCGGATAGCATCGACATCGCCTACCGCTTTGAGGTCAATGAGTTTCGCGGTCGCAGCACGCTCCAGTTAAATATTAAGGATATCAAGCAGTCCAATTGAAAGAACCGTAGAGACGTTGCCGGCAACGTCTCTACGGTAGATTAGCAGATTATTGAAATACGTAATTGGGCTAATTTAAATCCAGTGTAAAATCCCCGCAAATACCACCATCATCACCACATCCACGGCGAACAACCCGCCGATCACCGCGCGCTGGACTTTGGGTTTCCAGTCATAGCACAGGAAGGACACCACGAAGAAGGGGATGTAAACCGTGACGAACACCGTCAGTGAACCCCACCAGGGATAAACCCAGTGGAAGGCGGGGGTCTTCGCCAGGAAGATTTCGATCACCGAAAACAAGGCAGCATTGGCAACAGCCATAAAGATACGGTTATTGATCCCCAGGATCTTGGCTTTGGAGTCTGCCGGCAGGAGCTTGCTCAATAACAACCCCGCAATCGCAAACATAAAGCTCAGCTCGATCCCCACGCCGACCAGGATTAGAAAGCTCGTCCCTGTGGGAACCGTCCACAAGGCGTGCCCACTGAAATGCTGGATGAGGGCGTTGAGGATCTCGAAGAACCAGTGCACCAGATACAGGGACAGGCCAGCGGCGATGCCCTTGAAATTGCCCTTGCTGTATTCATTGGTATAGACATAGATCACCAGCGCCAGCAGGGTGATCACCACCCAGTTGAAATTCTCGCCACTGCGCAGGATGGACAGGGCTTGTTGGGTCAATTCGGGTTGATTCATGTTTCCTCCGTTTGATGATAATAAAAATCGAGATTTATTCGCGATAGGATATTTTATCAGACTTACGTAGGTCAGGTGTGGCAAAGCCCACCTGACAATAGAAACGTCACGAATCATTACTGCCCTATCTATCCAGTGAAATTAGTAATTTCCCAATCCCGTGACAATGGGATCATTCGGATTAAAGTCCTCACGCCAACCGTAGAGACGCCCGGTCCGGGCGTCTCTAAGATGATATCAGTGCAAAACTTGATCTATAATATATCCCATGCTGCTCACAACCATCCTCAAAGCCGCGGCGGTGGGCTTCTCTGCCGGGGTGACTCCCGGGCCGCTGCAGGCTCTCTTCCTCTCCTACGCCGTCAAGGGCGGCTGGAAGAAGGCTCTGCCGGCTGCCTTCGCCCCACTGGTCAGCGACGCACCCGTCATCCTAATCGTGCTGGTCCTGCTCCGGTCTCTGCCGGAGACCTTTCTGCGCTTCCTGCAGATCGGCGGTGCGCTGTTCCTCCTTTACCTGGCCTGGGATTCCTTCAAAGCTTATCGCCAATACCGTGAAGTCGAGGACACAGGCAAGACCAGCGGCCTGCAAACCCTGCTGAAAGCAACCCTGGCAAACCTGCTGGCGCCCGGCCCCTGGCTGTTCTGGAGCCTGATCAACGGCCCCAATTTCCTCGAGGCCTGGTCCCTTTCCCACGGCTGGGGCCTTGCCTACCTTGCCGCGTTCTACGGCACTTTCATCCTGGTCAACATCCTTCTGATCCTGCTGTTTTCCACCGTGCGCCGCATGGGGGAGAAGGTGCGCCGGGGCATGCTCCTCGCCTCTGCCCTCGTGCTGACGGGGTTCGCAGCGTATCAACTCCTGGCGGGGATTCATCTCATTTAAGTAACGCCCTTTTCAACGTTTCCGACATGGCAGATATGGTAAACTTCTACAACCATAAACACAATCTATTGAGGTACCCATGTATCCCACAGCCAACCCGAAAGTCATCCAAAGAGCCAAGCAGATCCTGGCTTATGACCCCATCTTCATCGATACCGAGACCACCGGTTTCTCATCCGATGATGTGGTCATCGAGGTCGGCGTGGTGAATTCACAGGGCGAGACCCTTTATGAGAGCTTTATCAAGCCACCCATCCCCATCCCAGCGGACGCCATGGCGGTGCATCACATCACCGAGGACATGGTGGCCGATGCGCCCGCCTGGAAGGAGGCCTGGCCTGGGCTGAAAGCTGTGATGGAAGACCGCTTCGTGGGTATGTATAATGCCGACTTTGACCTGCGCATGATGAAACAAACCCACCAGCGCTACTGGCTGGATTGGCCTCTGGAGGACAAACGCTTCTTCTGCGTGATGAAACTCTACGCCGCGTTCTATGGCCAGCGCAGCTCGCGCGGTCGGGGCTTCCGCTTTCACAAGCTGGAAGTTGCCGGGGCGTCCTGCGGCATCCCCCTTCCCAACTCGCACCGTGCTGTGGATGACGCGTTGCTGACCGCAGCCCTGTTTAAATATATCGCCGATTATTCCTCGTAAACTTTCAGGAGACACAAATGCCCATCTCTTATCCTTCAACCCGAGCCGATGACTTTGCCGAAGAACTTCACGGACACACCGTGCCCGACCCCTACCGCTGGATGGAAGACCTGGACAGCGATGAGGTGCGCCAGTGGATTGAGGCGCAAAACGACCTCACCTTCAGCTTCCTAGAAAAATCTCCCCTGCGGGAAAAAATTAAATCGCGCATGACGGAACTGTGGAATTACGAAAAATACTCCCCGCCCACCAAACGCGGCGGGCGCTATTTCTTCAGCCACAACAACGGCCTCCAGAATCAGGATGTCCTCTATTGGTCGGAGAACCTGGATGATGAGCCGCAAGTGCTGCTTGACCCCAACACCCTCTCGGAAGATGGCACAGTGGCACTGAGCAGTGCAGCGGTGAGCTGGGATGGGCAATACCTGGCCTATGGTTTGTCCGACGCCGGCTCAGATTGGCAAACCTGGCACATCCGCCGGGTTGAGGACGGCGAAGATTTGGAAGACACGGTCGAGTGGGTCAAATTCTCCGGCGCGAGTTGGGACGGCGACAACACAGGCTTTTACTACAGCCGCTATGACGCTCCTGAAGGCGCAGCTTTAAAACAAGCTAATTACTATCACAAGCTGTATTACCACAAAATGGGTACGCCCCAATCCGAAGACCGGTTGATCTATGAACGTAAGGATCAAAAGGAATGGGGTTTTAACGGCGCGGTCACCGAGGATGGGCGTTACCTGATCATCTACGTCTGGCACGGCACAGCTTCAAAGAATGCTGTGTTTTATCTGGATTTGAGCGTTCCTGACGGGGAGGTGGTGGAACTCCTGCCCGATTTTAATGCCGAATATGAGCTGGTGGGCAATAATGGATCGCTCTTTTATTTCAAAACGGACCATAACGCCCCTCAAAACCGCCTGACTGCCATTGACATCGAAAATCCCGGCCATAATCATTGGCAGGAGCTCATCCCCGAAGGGGAGGATAAGCTTGAGTTTGTGGACTACGTCGGCGGGCGCTTTATCTGCACCTATCTGCACCACGCCGCCCACCAGGTGCGCCTGTTCAAGACGGATGGGAGGCTGGACGGCGAACTTGAGCTGCCCGGCCTGGGCATGGTGATTGGGTTCGGCGGGCGCAGTGATGACCCGGAGACCTTCTATAAGTATGCCAGCTTTACCACCCCTGGTACTGTCTACGGCTTTGACGTTGACACTCGGGAAACAAGTCTGTTTCGAAAACCGGATGTTGATTTCGACCCCGAGGAATACACCACCGAACAGGTCTTTTATGAAAGCAAGGATGGTACTCAAGTACCCTTATTTATCACCCACCGCAAAGACTTGGAGATGGACGGCGATGTTCCCACTTATTTATACGGCTACGGTGGGTTCAACATCGCCCTGCCCCTCAGTTTCAGCGTGTCCAACCTGGTGTGGATGGAAATGGGCGGCATTTACGCCCAGGCCCATTTACGCGGGGGCGGCGAATATGGGCGCGAGTGGCACGAAGCGGGGATGAAACAGAACAAACAAAACGTGTTTGATGACTTCATCTCAGCAGCAGAGTATCTCATCGAAGAAGGATACACCCGCACAGGACGCCTGGCCATCGGCGGGCGTAGCAACGGCGGCTTGCTGGTGGGCGCATGCCTGACCCAGCGGCCCGATCTGTTCGGCGTGTGCCTGCCCAATGTGGGCGTGATGGACATGCTGCGCTTTCATCAGTTCACCATCGGCTGGGCCTGGGTGTCGGATTACGGCTCGCCGGATGATCCCCAAGCATTCGAGACCATCCGGACCTATTCCCCCTATCACAATATCCAGAAGGGAAAAGCCTATCCCCCCACCATGGTGATGACGGGCGATCATGATGATCGGGTCTTCCCCGCGCACAGCTTCAAGTTCGCCGCCGCGCTGCAAAAGGCGCAGGCTGGCGACGCACCAGTGCTGATCCGCATTGAGACCCGTGCCGGCCACGGCGCTGGCAAACCCACCACCAAGCTGATCGAAGAGTTCTCCGATATGTGGACTTTCGCACTGGCAAACATGTCATAAAAAAAGCCTTGAGGGTTTTTCCTCAAGGCAGATTTGTTAATTGGTTTATTTTGCGATCACATGCGCTTCCCCTTTAGCGCAGCAAAACACCCGAAGGGTGTTAGGGGAAGCTATCTGCGCAGCAGACTGATGAGGTAATATAAAACAGAAAAATACCTCATCCGGCACTGCGTGCCACCTTCTCCCTGAGGAGAAGGCTTTTCTTTTTTTACCTTGTTTGTTCTATTGCTTAGACGAACTTCCGTTTGTTCTATCGTCCCTTTATCTAAGACAATCTCAAAGCAGATATTCTGAACGAGTCTATTCTGATTTCCAAAGAAACAATTCCTCATAATATTAATTAAAGGCTTCCCCTTGAGCGCAGCGAATACCCGCAGGGTGCCAGGGGAAGCTGTCTGCGCAGCAGACTGATGAGGCGATTTTATTCCTTTTTGATCTCCATCAGCAATTTAAACCCCACAAAATCAGTGTGATCCTCAAGGCGCATCCACAGCCAACGCCCCTGCGGCAGTGAGGACGGCCGGCTGAGCAGGCCCTGTATGCGCATGTTGAAATAATTCACTTGATCCAATGCCTGCGCATCCTCTTCCGGGTTGAGCATGATCAATGCCGTGAAAGCCCCACGTTCCGGAAATAAGGCACATAACTGCCGTGATTCTTTTCTATAACGAAGCGCCCATCCGTGCTGTGCGCTGTAGAATATCCATTCATCTTGATAGTCCGGGAATTGTTCTTCTAAATACGCAACCACATCCTCCCACACGGGCAGCGATTCCCTGCCAATAGTTTCATGGAGCAGGTCTCGGTCAGGTTGTTTGTCCCGGTCCAGGAATCTTTCGTAGGCCATTCGTCACTCTCACTCATTTTGATCAAAGCTTCACCCTTAATCCTATCATGGACTTGGTGAATTTCCGTAAAATGATTTTGATCTGTAAAAAGCCCATCAAAGGCCCCAGTCAAACTGCTCCCACAATTCCCGGGTGATCTCCATATGACCCACATGCCGTGCTGTGTGTTCCAGGGCATGTGCCAATGCAAAAGCACCCTTGAAATAATCCTTGTGGATGGTGGAATAACGCTCGGCCTCCAAATCATCCATGGTCAGGTTTTCTAACACACGTTCGGTCTGTGATAAAGTGGTCTCCAGCTTTTCATGCAGTTCCGCCTTGGAAAGGTTTTCGGCTTGGAACTCGGCAGAGCGGTCCCTCTGGGCAGGTTCCCCACCCAACATTTCACCCACCCAATATTGCAGCGACCCTGTCGTATGTACAATTAACACCGTCATGGCATTCATTCCCGGGTCAGGCGTCCAATCCAAGGCCTCATCAGGCAGGTCGGAAAACAACCCATCCATGCGCTCAAATAAATCATCCAGCAATTCAACATAGGGTTTGATAATTTCCATCATTATGGCTATTCCTTGCGGTTTTTTCGTTGGTCTTCTTCAATCAACCAGTTCATGACAACCAGGATTAGGGTCACTGAGAAAATCATCAGATAACGGGCATCCCAGGTCTTGCGCAGGGAGACCTCAGGCAGGAAGGTCATACTCTCCTCTGCGGTGTCAGACCAGGCAACAAAGCGCATCGGCGCGGACATGCCCGCTACCCAGCCGCCTGACTGCTCCGCTTCGGACAACAAAGACTGGTAGACCTGACTTTCATGCTCAGCCGTATCGTAAGCCAAATGCTTACCATCTGTCCAGCCAAACAAATCATGTCGATAAAATCCCTCTGACCAGCTTGGGTCAGCCATCAGCCATACATCATCCACGTAGACCTCCACCCAGGCGTGGGCGCCCGCCGGATGATTCCAGACAGCTGTCAGTGGGATGAGGGGAATCGACTCCGGCATCGCCAAACCGGTGATGGGATGCGCCGGGATGCCGGCTGCACGGCTGAGAGCGGTCATCAAATTGGCATGTTCTGCACAGCCGCCCACACAAATATCCAGGGCAGTGGCTGCGCTGGAGTCTGCATTGATTCGGGTACCCTGCGGCCATTCCAGGTGCTGATAAGTGAAATCAAAAATCTGACGGACTGTTGCCGGGTCATCGCCGTTCACGGTCAGTGCGGATGCTTGTGCGACAATATCCGGATTATCAGATTGGACATTTTCAGAAGGCCCCAGGTCCTGCGGCAACACCGGATCGCCCACCCAACGCGCTTCGCCCTGAAACAAATCTACCTGGTACTCAATCACAGCCTGTGCGGTTTCCCCAGCCTCAAGTTCAACTTCCATGAGGAGAATATCCAGCCTGCCATCAGATCTGATTTCCCAAACGTCCGGCCAAGTGACCTCCGGTTGTGATACATCCTGATAATGTCCCGAGGTCGGGAGGAGTACAGCAAGATACGTCGGTGCGGCATCATCACTGGTAAAGGTATACGTCTCAGTGATTACATAATGAAGTTCACCAGGAATCCAAAACAAGGAGAGGAACACAAAAACCAAGGCGATGACAGCTACAATGCCCCATCGGACGCATTGCGGCATGAGGCGGCAGGGGCCTTGGCTGTCAGCCTTTTCTTGTTCCGTGACCTTGTTATCCTTGAACATCGTTTTCTTTTCCATTATTTTAGGCATAGGACACACTATTGATTATTAGCATAATTAGTTTATCTAAGAGGTCAGCAACCACCAGAGGTCCCTGCCAGAGAACCCGCACCGGCGATAAAGCCGATCCGGCCGGGTGGGGTTATTCACCTTACCAGCAACAGTCGTGAATGCCACTTCACCGGAAACCCGACGCAGTAATTCGGCGATGATGGCTTTCCCCAACCCCCGCCTGCGATACCCAGGCAAGACCTGAATCCATTCCAATGACGCTTCCGGCACTCGGCGGTCCAGTTCTGCAATACCCAAAGCAGCGGGCTGATTTTCTGCCTCATCCATGATCCAAACCCACAAATTCGGCTCAAAAACAGGATGCCTCATCCAGCGCTGGACGATCGATTCGTCAACGTTCATATTTTGATAGCAGGTACGGACAAATTGAGCAATGACTTGCACTTGTTTCTGTGGATGGGCGTCCCAATAGACAAAACCGGGAGGACAAATATAATCTGGGGGATCCCCTTCATGAATAATGCGAAAAAACGCTTTCTGATGTGAAAATTGGCGATCTTCGAAAATGGGCAGCGCCACTGAGTGCACCAATGCAAACGGGACTTCAGCTATTTGTTCCTGGTTCAGGGGGCAGTGTTCAATGTCTTCACACCATAAGGCCATCAAGCGCGAACCCTCCCATACTGCTACAGATTCCATCTGATGATCCCCTCCCCGGCGGATGTCGACCTGAAAGTCATCCGCTGGCGTGATCGTCTTCCACAGCGCATTAGGCAGCGTTTGGCAGGGATTCTGGCGGTAAATTTCCATCAATTGCTGCTTATCACCCATCTTTTAATCTTCCCCAACCTGTACGCCCTGCAAAGAGAACCCCACCAACTCAGACTTGTACCCAACATGAATCTCATAATGCCGATACTCTTTGAACACAAACCCCACATTCTCACAGAAAGTGCCTTCGATGGTCTTGTCATCATAGTGGTCAGCGACGTTGTAGCAGGTATACATGCCACCCATGGGCAATTTTCCTTCAAAAGGCTCTGAGGCATAGCGCGAACCGATCAGTTCCGGTTCGTCCAGTTCACGCTGGTCGGGGTCAGGATACCAAGCGTCACCAGCCTTGGGGAAGGGCAATACCAAGTCCAGCCAGGCATCCCCTACATCCGTGTGCACTTGATTGTCAAACCGATAGAGATTCTCGCCATCAACCAGGATCCAGTATGTCCCCGTCTCAGGGGTAAACTCAAAACCCGCCGGCGGAGTTCCCTCAATCACCTCGGCTTCACGTTCCAATTTGGCAGCATAAAAACCCTCGACAATATCTGCTTCAATAACAGTCTCAACAACCCGCCAGATAACCTCGACATCTTCAACGTAGCCCAGATATTCATACACCCAGGAGCTGCCGACCCACAAAGGATAAAGCCTCAGCGCCCGTTCTGTCTCAGGATCGAGTGAAAAAGTGGATGTTATCCCAGGGACAGGAAGTCCTGCAACCGCTGTTTGACTGGGCTGTGGCGTAAAGCGGCTCAGGTCCACCGTGGGATTGGTGGCCATACGGTGGCAGCCCGAAAACATGAGCGCTAACATGATGATGAGGATGAGGGGTAGGATTTTCTTCATAAGTTCATCTCTATTGTTGATTAAGTATACCTATTATATGCTGGTGTTCATTTTCTGGCCAAATCATTTGTGAGGTGATTAACAAGGTTGGCTCAAGCGGAGGGTTTGAACATGATTTTCCCGCTGGGTAAAATTAATGTAAACAATCCTTCATTGAAAGGAACCGTATGAAGAAAACGATTGAAACGACAGCAACATTGAACAACGGGGTCGAGATTCCCTATCTGGGTCTCGGCACCTGGCAATCCAGAGGGCAGAAATGCGTTCACGCCGTGGAATACGCCCTTACCCACGGCTATTCTATGATTGACACAGCCCAAGCCTACGGCAATGAACGCCAGGTGGGAGAGGGCTGGAAAAACAGCGGTCTGTCCAGAGGCGAGATCTTCCTTACCACCAAAATCCGCAACAGTAACCAGGGGTATGAATCCAGCAAACGCACCTTTATGGAAAGTCTCGAAGACTTGCAAACGGATTATGTTGATCTACTGCTGATCCACTGGCCGGACGTTCGGAATTTCGACCGCACGGTTGAGAGCTGGCGGGCGTTAATTGACTTGCGCGAGGAAGGCCTTTGCCGCAGCATCGGCGTGAGCAACTTCACCATCCCTCTGCTCAAGAAATTAGCGGATGAGATCAACGTCACCCCCGCTGTTAACCAGGTCGAATTTCACACCTTCCTCTATCAAAAAGAACTGCTAGCCTATAGTCAAGAACATGAAATTCAAATCGAAGCCTACAGTCCCATTGCACGGGCTAAATTCTTTGACAATGAAGAGCTTCAACGCATCGCCAAGAAACACGAACAGACGGCTGCACAGGTGATGCTGGCCTGGTTAATCCAGCATGATTTGGTCGCCATCCCCAAGACAATTCACGAGAGCCGGATTGAGGAAAATGCGGATATTTTCTTTGAATTAGACGATGAGGATATGAAAGCATTGGATCATCTGGAGCCTGAACGACGCCTAGTCAAAGGCATGTGGGCGCCCCCCTCATGGTAGACGAGGAGATATCTATGAACATGAATTCAACATTTACATTGAATAATGATACTGAGATGCCCATCCTGGGATTTGGCACGAATGTCTTGAATGGCCCATCAGGGATTCAAACCATCCAGAGGGCCCTTGCGGTGGGGTATCGACTGATTGACACTGCCCAGAGCTATGAGAATGAAGAAGAGGTCGGCCAGGCTATCGCAGAGAGTGACGTTCCTAGGGAAGATGTTTTTATCACAACGAAAATCACGGACGAAAACCAGGGCTTTCAGGCCACCCTGGATTCCTTTGCGGTCAGCCTGCGAAAGCTGCGCACAGACTATGTGGATCTCTTATTGATTCATTGGCCTTTTACAACAGACTTTACACGTTCGATTGAGACCTGGCGAGCCCTAATCAAGCTGAAAGAAGAAGGCAAAGCAAGGGCGATTGGCGTCAGCAATTACACACCAGCATTCATAGATCAAACCATTGACGCTACGGGCGTTGTCCCTGCTGTTAATCAGGTTGAGTTTCATCCCTTTCTCTTCCAGAAATCCTTGATGCAGCATTGTAAGGCGAAGGGCATCCAAATTGAATCTTATTGTCCGATTGCCCGGGCTGAATTTTCTGATCACCCTCTGCTGCAGCACTTATCGGAAAAATACAGGAAATCACCGGTACAGATCATCCTGCGCTGGCAATTTGCGCATGATCTCATTCCCATCCCGCGCTCCTCAGACCCTAAACACATCAAAGAAAATACGGATATTTTCGACTTTTCTCTAACAGAAGAAGAAGTCACTAAGATGGACGCATTGGATCGTAACTACAGAATAGTCAATCCGGACAAGGGTCCTGAGGCTTGGAAACAGCCCTAATCAAATTTCGGGATCAGCTTTTCCCCCAGGTGACAAAACAAGCCGTGGTATGACCACGGCTTGACGTTATTACTAATGATCGGGTCAAATTGAGATCAGCCCACCCGGGCGATATCCACCATATCCTCAAGGATGGTTTCCAGTGCCATCGTGTGGCTGCAGCGGCCGCGGGTTTGGAAAAAATCACAATTACACTGCCATTCACCATCATTATAGGTCACAGTGTGGTCGTTGTTCTCGCCTTCGAAGGTCACTTTGAAGGATTTAAATGTGATCCGCTCGCGTTCCGTAGCATACCGTTTGGCTTTCTCAATTTTGCCGATCAATCCGTAGTCCATATCGCACTTTTCCTTTCTTATGCAAGGGATATAAAAAATAGCACGCTTTGATTCCAAAGCGTGCCAAAATAATTCACCTTCCGTCAAACCCATTCATGATAGGAACGTCACCTTCACTAATTGTTCGAGTTGTCTCAGTATAAACCGAGTCGCCATGAGAGTCAACATCTCTTCTCAAAAACCAGGGCATCTTCTCCGCCTGCGTAATACTGCGTCCACCGATCCACTTGTGTGTAACCCCTGGCCTTGTACAAACCAATGGCGCTATGATTGGAAGCCCGGACGCTCAGGCGGACGGTGGGCAAGGACAGCGCAGCTTCACCTTCGGCCAACAGTGCACTGGCCACCCCGCGCCGCCGCCAGGAAGGTAAGACCGCTAGAGTGGTCACCCAGCCCAATTTGCGGTGGATTTCACGTTCGCCGCCAATGAAGCCAATCAGATGTCCATCTGCCACTGCCTTGAGGTGAATCATGCCGGGCAGCGTCAATATGCCAAGCAAGTCCCAAAAAGGCCACCTGTCTCTCGATTCAAAACAAGTTTTTTCAAGCTGCTTGAGGGGCGTATAATCGCGCCAGTCAGAGTCAGTGATCAACCAGTTTGTTTTATCGTTCCTTTGTAAACTTTCCCATTCACGTAACACAAAAGCCAACTTAATCGAATTCGACTAATTATTATTGCTCCTTAAATTATTATACTCATAATTAGGATCGGGCAATCGATCAGAAAATTGTTACCACACTATACATTCAAAGCAATGGTTTATTCGATGTCCGTTGAAAAAATAACTTATAATTTATTAACATAAGTTGATGGACAGGTGTTTAAATAGCTTTATTCATTGAGGTGGAATTATATGAAGAAAATTTGTTTTTTACTATTAATCTTATCTTTCTTATCCGCATGTGCAAATCTTGAGGGAACCTATGACAGTGAGGATTTACAAGTCTCCTCAACGGAAACCCCCAAAGCAAGTACAATGTCCCAAACCCAATCTAGTGAAACGGCGACCCAAAAAACTGTAACAATACAATCGACAATTCATATTTCTCCCAATGGCGATGATTCAAACCCGGGAACTGCTGAGGAACCACTTGCAACAATTGAAAAGGCAAGAGATATCATTAGAGAATTCAACACCGACATGCAAGAGTCAATCTCCGTCATCCTGCATGACGGAATTTATTTTATTGACGAACCCATAAGATTTTCAGAAAATGACTCTGGTAGAAATGGGTTCGATATCATTTATCAAGCTAATGAAAATGAAGAACCAATAATCTCCGGGGGCATTCGTATTTCAGGATGGGAGAGCGTTCCTGAGACCAATCTTTGGAAAACGACATTACCCGATGTAAATATATTCCGACAGCTCTATGTCAATGGAAAACGCGCTCAAAGAGCAGTTTCGCAGACTCAATTGACCGGTACCGGATGGGTTCCCGGTGAGTTCAGCGACCGCGATGGCATTTCGATCACATCCTCATTGATCCCAAATTTCTCCAGACCGCAGGATTTAGAGTTACATTGGATCAATGATTGGAAAGACATGCGCTTACTCGTCAAAGATGTTGAGGACAATCAAAATGGGGTGACAACGATATGGATGAGACAACCGTATTATGAACTTGCCCTAAAGATGGAACAATGGATACCAAAATACAATGTGCCCTTCTATATTGAAAATGCCTTCGAACTCTTGGATGAACCAGGCGAATGGTATTTTAACAATGATACAAAAGATCTTTATTATTGGCCGCAGACTGACGAAAGGATAGAAAACACTAATTTTATCATTCCCCAAACTGAGAAATTGTTAGAAATCTCAGGAGACGGAATAGGCCAAGAAGTACATAACCTGCGGTTTGAAGGTTTGACATTTCAATATGGTAGTTGGACACGTGCCAGTGATATTGGAACATTTGGTTGGCAAGCTCAGAATCTAATTGTAAATCATTATGGTGCATCAGAAATGTCTCTTGCCCATGTACAGCTTAATTCAGCATACGATATTAATATTGAGCGGTGCCGATTTGAACACTTGGGCGGAGTGGGTTTACATCTTAATAATAATGTTTATGATATCACCGTGGAAGGGAATTTGTTCTCAGACATCTCGGACGCTGCTATAGTAATTGGCCATTGGGACCATAATTTCATTGATCAACCAGATGAAAAAGAACCCAATAATATCAGAGTTGCAAATAATTTAATAAAAGATGTCGGTGTTGAATACTGGGGAGCACCAGCAATTACCGCTTACTATGTCAACAATGTGGACATTATCCAAAACGATATATCCAATGTTCCCTACACCGGAATCTCACTTGGGTGGGGTTGGTCATTCCATTTGGAATCAACAACTTGTCATGATAATTATGTTGCAGCAAACTTAATTACCGATGCGGCACAAATCGCAAGGGACGCTGGCGGCATTTATACTTTGGGGCAACAACCCGGAACATTAATTGAAGAAAATGTGGTTCGCAGGATGAAAAACGATTATGCTTGCCTTTATACTGATGAAGGATCCGCCTATATCACATTGCAACACAATGTTTGTGACAACACCCCCGAGTGGATGTCTGCATGGATTAATACCATCCACGATATTCACTATCTGGATAACTTTGCCAACACATTCAACATGAGAAATAATGGGACAGATATTACTATTGAGAATACAACTTACATAAGTGGTCAATCCTGGCCTGATGAGGCACAGCAGATCATCGAAAATGCGGGGTTGGAATCCCCCTTCATGTATCTCTATGATTGGCTGGATGATTAATAAAACAGTTTGACATGCGTTTATAATAATGTCATCCACAGCCATAAAAAACACCAAACTTTACAAATGGTTTCAAGAAGTACAATAAATATATCAATTAAGATAAAACTTATTTACACATTATGAAAATTAAAATTGCGCTATCTCAATTTAACACCACACTCGGCGATGTGAAGGTCAACTTTGAAAAACACATGGCTCAAATACAGGCCGCCAATAAAGAAGAGGCGGATCTGCTCATATTCCCCGAACTCTCGCTGACAGGCTATGTCTTACAAGATCTGGCTGTGGCTTCCGCACTGCGACCCCATCAGGAAGATCCCATATTCAATGACCTCCTCAGCGCCAGCCAGGATATGGACCTGATGGTAGGCTTTGTCCATGAAGACCGCCGTCACCGCTTCTACATTGCCTCAGCTTACCTCTCGGAAGGCGAAATCCTCCACATCCACAACAAAGTCTGCCTGCCCACCTACGGCATGTTTGACGAAGGCCGTTTCTTCGCCCCGGGGGATTCCATCCACGCGTTTGATACCCGTTTTGGGCGGGTGGGCATGCTGATCTGCGAAGATTTCTGGCACGCTTCACTGCCCTACCTGCTGTGGCTGGATGGAGCGGATATTCTGTTATTCGCCTCAGCCTCGCCTGGAAGGGGGCTGAATGAAGACCCGCGCTTGAGCAGTTCAACTTGGGTGGAACACACCAATCGGGCCTACGCTGGCCTGTTCACAAACTTTGTCGCCCATGCCAACAAAGTCGGCTATGAAGACGGGCTCAACTTCTGGGGCGGATCCACGATCTTCGACCCCAATGGCGATTTAGTCGTGCGTGCGCCAGATTTTGAAGAAGCACTGACCTTTGCGGAAATTGATCTCAACCAATTGCACCGCTCCCGCGCCAGGCTGCCCCTCCTGCGGGATGAACGCACGGACCTGGTGCTGGGTGAAATGAAGAGAATACTGGGAGAGAAATGAGCTACCTGACCATCAACACCGAATTGGCGGAAAAAATACTGACCGGCTTTATTCACACCGAGGTGACCAGGGTTGGTTTTAAGAAAGCCCTGCTCGGCGTGTCGGGCGGGATCGACTCAGCCCTCAGTTTGTACCTCTCTGCCAGAGCCCTGGGGTCAAAAAATATCCTGGCACTGCGCATGCCTTATAAAACTTCCTCACCCGACACCCTGGAAGACGCCCAGACTATGATTGACGACCTGGGTGTGCAGTCCATGACCGTGGAAATCACCGACATGGTGGATCCCCTAATTGAAGTTGATGAGGATATGACCAAGCTGAGGGCGGGTAACATCATGGCGCGCATGCGCATGATCGTGCTTTACGACCAATCCTCAGCTTTCAACGGCCTGGTGATGGGCACCAGCAACAAAACTGAGATGCTCCTGGGGTATTCAACCATCTACGGTGACTCCGCAGCCGCACTGCAGCCCATCGGCGACCTGTATAAGACTCAGGTGCGGCAGCTTGCAGCGGCTTTGGGCGTGCCCGAAAAGGTCATCCAAAAAGCCCCCTCCGCAGACTTGTGGCAGGGGCAAACCGATGAGGGGGAATTGGGTTTCACCTATGAGGAAGTGGACAAGCTGCTTTATCTATTGGTGGACCAGCGCTACCGCCCGGAAGCTTGTGTGGAAGAGGGATTTGACCGGTCGTTCGTGGAGCGGGTGGTCAAGATGATGCGCCGAAACCACTTCAAGCGCGTTATGCCTCCCATCGCCAAGCTCTCCCAGCGCACCATTGGATATGACTTCCTTTACCCCCGAGATTGGGGAACGTAATAAAATCGCGAAAGCTATCAAAATCATAACTCTATTGAATCTGAGAAAAACTTGAGGTGATTACCATTTTTAAGGCTTCCCCTTGAGCGCAGCGAAACACCCGAAGGGTGCCAGGGGAAGCTGTCTGCGTAGCAGACTGATGAGGTGGTGAAAAAATACACCTGATCCAGCGTTTAATGGCGTTCTGCTTTGCTTCAGCACTTCGTGCCATCCTCTGTGGGATAAGATTAATTTTATTCTGACGAATGAGAATACTATTTTTCGTTGGGAGGGAACAAAGAATAATACTCCGCAATCGGCGAAAAGGAGCAGCGATGGATCTCACAGGGACCTAACGCATCAATCGCCCCCAGGTGCTGCTTTGTGGCATAACCCTTATTGCTGACGAAGTGATAACCAGGATAATGCCCATCCATTTCAACCAGCAAGGCATCCCGGGTCGTTTTCGCCAGGATAGAAGCGGCGGCAATGGACAAAGACCGCGCATCCCCTTTGACCAAGGGTGTTTGCGGCGTCGTCACATCGGGCAGGGTAATGTAATCCACCAAGATATGGTCGACTGTGCAAGTCAATTCTTCCAGTGCACGTGCTGCCGCCAGACAGGTAGCCGGCGCAATGCCATACTCGTCAATCTCATCCTTCGTGCCAAATCCAACCGCCCAAGCAACGGCTGTTGCCTTAATCACATCTGCCCATTCTTCCCGCTCTTTGGGCGTCATTTCTTTTGAATCCCGGACGCCGTGCAATTGGTCAACGAGGTCAGCGATATCCGATGGAAACACCACCGCGCCCGCTGCCACAGGGCCGGCAAGGGCACCCCGGCCAGCCTCATCCACACCAGCTACCCATCGCAGCCCTTCACCCCATAGTTCTCTTTCATAGGTTAAATCTGGTCGCTCGGGGAGTAATGTTAGATCAAATTTTTCCCTAGGAGTCATAACGCCCCCGGACGGCGTTCAGTCGGATCAGGATTAAATCCAATGCCATGCGCAGGGAATCCTGAACAAGCCGCACCCGGCTGTCAGGATCAAAATACCAATCAATGGGGACTTCCTGCACCTGGAATCCTTTTTGACGGGCGATGAACAGGACTTCGGCATCAAAGGACATGCCGTTCAACGTCTGATAAGGGAACACCTGTTCTGCAACCTGCGCGCTAAAACACTTAAATCCGCATTGAGTATCCTGCAAACCGGGCAGAAGGATCCAACGCACCATGGTATTAAACATGCGGCCGATCAAATGGCGATAGCCAGGCTCATCGTAACGCTTCGCTCCCGACACCTCCCTGGAACCAATGGCAACATCTACTGATTCAAGTTCCGGCGGTAGGAAGCGGTTGACCTGCTCTATCGGCATGGAAAGGTCAGCATCACATTGAAAGCGGTATTCGCCCTGCGCCTCCAGCATACCCCGTTTGACAGCTAGTCCCTTCCCGCGTTCTTCTTCATGAAAGACGCGCAAATTGGGCATACGCGCAGCAAAATCCCGCGCAATGCGAAGCGTCTTATCGCTACTGCCGTTCTCCACCACCAGCACCTCAGCTTGATACCCCTGGGCGTTCAGAAAAGTATCAATTTTTTGCAGTGAGGGTGGGAGGCGTTCGGCTTCATTATGAGCCGGGATAATGATGGACAAATGGGGTTTTGACAAGACTGGATTCCCTTTTTGAGATACCGTATTCCTATGACTAAAAAAATGGCAAGGGGAACGAGGGTAAGACTTTCGTTCGCCTTCCCATTCTTTTGCCAGTCGGGGTGGGCGGACTTGAA
>NPIE01005007.1_pt1 | contig 33243 bp, 33 predicted proteins | sample 8637661 | NCBI WGS metagenome assembly NPIE01 (sample SAMN07420842, study PRJNA396082) | bioreactor metagenome | isolation source: sample BA12 brine-fed electro-methanogenic bioreactor BA | place: Japan: Kochi | collected 2016-12-09 | reverse complement strand
TTTTTATTGAAATATTTTTATAGTATTCCCCTCAAATATTAATTAAATATTTTTTAATAATTATCAATCATACATTCTTGGATATTGTTTCCCATATTCGATCTTTTTTGTCGGAATATTTTAGGTAGGGATAAAATGCTGACTGATTTACAAAAAGAAATACGTTATCTTAAAGAAGAAAAAAATGGCATAATACTTGCTCACAACTATCAACCCCAGAAAATACAGGAAATTGCTGATTTTATAGGTGATTCACTGGAATTATGTATTAAAGCTTCAGAAATTAAAGACAAAGACCTTGTGGTTTTCTGTGGCGTGGATTTTATGGCAGAAACAGCGGCCATTTTAAATCCATTAAAAAAAATAGTGATTCCTGATAAAAATGCAGAGTGTCCCATGGCCCATATGCTTCCCGCAGCAGAAGTTCGCAAATACAAAAAAAGATATCCCTCTGCAGCAGTAGTTTTGTATGTTAATACCCTGGCAGAAGCCAAGGCAGAAGCAGATGTCCTTTGTACTTCTGCTAATGCACTTAAAGTGGTGGAAAGCCTGGAAGAAGATACCATTTTATTTGGACCAGACCAGAACCTGGCCTGGTATGTGGCCCAGCAAACAGATAAAGAAATAATTCCCATTCCGGAAGAGGGCCACTGTTATGTTCATAAAATGTTCACCCCGGCAGATATATTATTCCAGAAAGAAAAGTATCCTGAAGCCGATGTTTTAGTGCACCCTGAATGTAATAAAGAGGTTCAAGAATTAACAGAGAATGTTCTAAGTACCGGGGGAATGTTAAAACACGTGAAAAAATCCTCTAAAAAGGATTTCATTATTGGCACCGAAGTGGATATGGTAACCCGCATAAAAAGAGAACATCCTGAGAAAAATCCCATGCCTGCCTTTGAGGAAGCCATATGTGAGAATATGAAACTACACACCCTGGAAAAAGTTAAAAATTCACTTATCACTGAAGAATTTGTGGTGACTGTTCCTGAAGAAATTGCACAAAAAGCATTAAAAGCCGTGCAAAGGATGCTGGATATATCCCTGCGTTGAAATTGTATATGAGAATAATAGGGGTTAAATTGATTCAATTATTCATAAAATCCCCTGAATCTAATTTTTTTAAGAAGTTAGTCCTATAATTTTATTAATTCATATTTTGTGGTTCCCATGCCAATTTTTTGAGCATATTCCAGCTGTATTTTCCCATCCACTTTATCCCAGGTACCTTTAAATTTATCTTCACCTTCTAGAAAGTTCTTTTTTAGAAGAGAATTTTTAATACCGATTTCCTGGTTCACCAGATCATACGAAGCAGAATCGATAGCCACCGGGTCTTTAGAAGCTAAAATTCCAATATCGGGAACAAGATATGCGTCGCTCCAGGGCACACAATCACAGTGAGGCGTTATATTTAGAAGAAAATTGAAATATACTGTTTTTCCATTTTTATTTTGAAGGGCACCCAGGGCATATTCCACCATTTTTTCCATGAATAAAGGAACCTCATTTTCCCAGTCCAGATCTATAGCTCCATATTGGCAGGATCCCAAACAATTTAAACAATAAATACAGGAGGGATAATCAATAAATGCCCTGGAATTTGATTTTGGATTTTTTTTGCTATTATTAATAATCTGAATACAATTTTCAGGACATGCCTCTGTACAATCACCGCAGGCCACACATTCATCCCCTATAATAGGTCGGGTCATTTTATGCTGTTCTTTTTTACCTTCAATGGTAGCACAGCCCATGGCCAGATTTTTTAGGGCTCCTCCAAAACCACAAAGATCATGGCCCTTGAAATGAGAAACAACCATCATGGCATCTGCATCAAAAATATCTCCTGCAATTCTAACTTTCTTGAAATGTTTCTGATTAATTTCAACCATTCTTTCATTTTTACTGGTAAGTCCGTCTGCAATTATAAGCGGTGCACCGGCTACTGCATAATCAAAACCATTTAAGACCGCATTTTCAATATGATCACAGGAATTATGTCTATTGCCATAATATAAAGTATTAGTATCTGTTAAAAATGGTTTTGAACCATTTTCTTTAATCATGTCCACAATATATCGTATAAAAACAGGATTTATGTAGGCATCATTACCCCGCTCCCCAAAGTGAAGTTTAATAGATACCAGTTCATCCTTTTCAAATATTGATTTAAAGCCTGCTTTTTTAAATAAATTTATTATTTTATGGCCCTTATTATCCTCAATGCTCCCTGATCTAAAATCAGCAAAATAAACTTTTTCCATAAACTATACCCCCTGCACCATTAGTATTTAAGATGACTACTTTGTAGATTCTTATGTATTTATTATTAAAAAAATTGTTAGGGATGGGCTTTATGGTAATTTTCTATGGCAAAGTAGTATCTGGAAAGTTCCTCCTCCAGGTGGGAATAGTGAGGATATTTACTTTTTATTATATTCCAGAAAATCGTATTATGTCCAAATTCAAGTAAATGTGCCATTTCATGATATATTATGTATTTTATAAGATTTTCAGGCAAATATTTCATCATCTTATTGAATTTTAGATTTCCATCCCTATCACAGCTTCCCCAGCGAACTTTCATTTTTCTAAAGCCGATTTTTCCAGGGATCACTCCCATTTGATAAGCTATAGCACTTATCTCAGATTCAACTAAAATTTTAAGTTCTTCTTCTGTCCGATCATAAAGTTTTTTAGTATGGGAAGAGTTAATAATGGATATTTTATTATAAATCCATTTTTGGTGCTTTTCAATTAATTCCTGGTGATTATTATAACCATGGGGCAAAATTAGAATCAAATTTCCTGTTTTTATTTCCAGACGAGGGTATTTAATCTTACGATAAACTACCTGGTAATCAACCTCAATATCTGCAATTTCTACTTTGTTTTTCATTTAAATCAATAAATCAGGGTTTTCTGGTTCATGTATTGCGTATTACTATCTTTAAATCAAATAGATTAATAAATAAGTTTATTTGTATCAAAAATAAAATAATATCCTATAAACTTAAATTATGAAAAAGGGGTTATTTAATGTTTTTCAATGTATCAGGACACGAAGTTAAAGTTGAAGTAGAGAAAAAGAAAGTTTTTCTATCAAAACACTCCGAAAGGAAACTTAAAAAATTTAAAATTCACTTCCAGGTCTATAATCCTCTTAAAATACCAAAAACGGTCACTTCCATCGATGATAAAAAAAAATGGAATGTCATTGATTCCTATCGTTATTATACTGAAGGTAATCCGGTGGTTCGATATATTTTTGAAATTGAGGAAATAGAAGAATTGAATATCCGTGTTCTACACCTTGGTGAACTCCAGATTAAACCCGATTATTATCAAGAAGAAATTGATGAGTCCGCAGACATATTACTTATTAAAGCCGGATTGATTTTAGATAACCAGCAATGGGAATATCTGAGTGATTTATATAAAAAAGGACCAGTCACCATTAAAAGAGAAGGAATTTCTCTTAAACCTAAAAAAATGATATTTAATAGGTTAATATGGTCTCAAAAAAGTAATAATGAGATTAAATGTGCTTTATCCCTGGTTGAGGATAAGGTTAACCATTATCGGCAGATGCTAGGATCCAAAGTAGAAATAGAAAATCTGAAAAAAGTGGCATCTTTCAATCAAGGAAGTATAGCTGCCCTTATTGAAATATTAACTGAAAAAAAGATTTTAAATGATCAAGATCTGGAAAAAATCAATAAAATGCAGAAAACCCTGCCAGATGATCTCCAGTATATCCAGGTAGAAGATTTAGATGATTTTCTAAAAAAATATAAAATATAAAGAGGCATTGTCCTTTTAAGGATTAGAGGTAAATATGAAAATAATTGCCCATAGAGGGGCTTCTAATTTAAAACCAGAAAATACTCTGGCAGCTATTAAAAAAGCCATGGAACTGAATGCAGACTGGATAGAAATAGATATTAGAATTACTAAAGATCGAAATCCAGTGATAATTCATGACCCTGTGGTGGATAGAACCACCAATGGGCAGGGGATAGTAAAGGAGATGAATATATCTGAAATTAAAAAGCTGGATACTGGTGGTGGGGAAGCTCCGCCTCACTTAGAAGAGGTTCTGGAACTGGTTAATGAAAAAATACCTTTAATACTTGAATTAAAAGTTCCTGATTCATTTCCAATTATCTCCAAATATTTAAAAGATTATGATTTAGAGAAGATAATGTTTGCCTCTTTTTATCATAAGCAACTTTTAGAAATTAAAAAAATTGATTCTGAAATAAAAACAGGGGCTATTTTTTTTGCTGGTCCAGTTAAATCACATAAAATTGCCTTAAATTGTAAGTGTGAATATATTTTTCCTCACAAAGATTTTGTAGATGTTTCAATGGTGAATGAATGCCATGAAAATCAGATAAAGTTATATCCCTGGGTGGTGGACCATTCTAACGAACTAAAAGTATTAGGGGAGAGGGGAGTGGATGGTATTGTAACTAATAGAATTGAGAAATGGGCTAAAGGATAATAAAATAATATTTTAATTAAGTTTCAGATAATTATGTGGAGGTTTTAATATGGAAAATGAAGAAATAATCCGGTTATTGAATATTGATTTTGTGCATGAACTGGAAGCTACCATGATTTATGCTTACAATGCATTTATTATCCAGGACTGCGATGCCAGCCGGGTTACCGAGGCCATATCAGTAGATGAAATGAGGCATATGTGGTGGCTTGCAGACTTAATTGTAAAAAGGGGAGGCAAACCCACCATGCAACATAAAGAACTTAATTTTGAGGAAGATGATTTAAAAACCCAGTTAGAAATACAAATTCAAAAAGAAACCGAGGGAATTGAGGAATATTCTCGTCAGGTAGAAATAATAGATGATCCCGAAGTTGTGGGAGTTCTTAAACATATAATTGATGAGGAAAAAAGGCATCGGAAAGAATTTAGAGAGCGTTTGGATAAATTGTAATAATTTAATAACCATTGCATAAATTAAAGCATTATTTGAGCCATTAAAATTACTAATGGCCATAGAATAAATTCAAAATCAGCCAGGGTAGAAGATAAAAATATTAAGTTACCCTCTTCTGCTTTTCTAGACTTTTTTAGATAATAGGCAGTATAAAAATAAAATACTAGCATAATGATAGCATAAGGATCTATAAAGCCCATATATATGCCTAAAAATAGAGGAAAGAAAGCTAAAATATTTAAAAAGTTCAGAAAAGTAATCGTTTTATCCTTCCCACATAATACAGGTAAAGTTCTCAATCCCTGCTTTTTATCTGAATTTATATCCTTTAAATCAAAAAAAATAACATTCACTAAACATTTTAAAAAAATAAAGGCCATTAATAAAAAATAGCTTATTTTAATTTCGCCCAAGTTATAGATTAAAGGAAAAAAAGAACCGGCGGCAGCCCATATAAAAGCTGTATAAAAATTCTTAAAAGCTAATATTTTACTAGTTAAACTCTTTAAAAAATAGTTATAAGCCATTCCCAACAATATTAATGCCAAAATAAAACCAATAAGATATATGTTTGCATATAATATTAAAAGAAATGCCAGTATAATGGCATATATTAAAAGTATAAAAGGGTATAATCTGGCTTTATTGCTCAAATGTAGAGTTCTTTCTATATTTGTTTTAGAATCTTCTTCTAGATCTTGATAATAATCATAACTATATACAATAAGAGGTATAAAATAAGATATAGCCAATAACTGGAGAGTAATATTAGAATTTGTAATTAAAGAGACTGTTAAAACAAAAGAAGGAGCAACTAGTGCTGCTAAATATCCTCCATAAATTATTTCGTTTTGTATAGTTTTCAAATATTTTGCAGCAGGATTTTGTGTATTTTTGGCAAGTATCATAATAACACCATTAATACTTATTATTATAGTTATTAATATATTTTAATTTTATAGGAATAATGGGTTTTAAGAAAATTAATTAAATAATAAGATACTTACTTATAAAAGGTAAAATTCAATGATTATAAATAAATTTTCTACAAGACCTCTTTATGGAGAGCAATAATGAATCCTTATGCTTTAATTTCGTTTTTAGCATTCATATTATGCTTTTTCTTAGGTAATTTTATTTATCATAAAAATACTGAAAATCAATTAAATCGTTGGGTAGCTGTTTTATGTATTTTAGTAGGATTTTTAGCTTTTATTGAATTTGAATATAGGCAAGCACCTACCTTAGAAAAAGCATATTTTTGGTTGAATTTAAGCACGTTATGGCCATTTGTGCCTTCTCTTCTTTTGCACATATCTCTAATTTTTACCAAAAATAAAATATTAAAAAATAAAATTGTCTACATCATTATTTACTTGCCCGCCTTAATAATATTCTTGCTAGGATTTAATACTGATTTACTTATTGGCGGTGCCTCACAACAATACTGGGGCTGGACTTATGAATTCCCCCAGAATCCATTATTATTTAATTTAATGAGCATATGGACTCTTTTTGCAGGATTTACAGCTGGAACTCTATGTTTTATCTACTACCTGAAATCATACCATATAAAAAGATTACAGGCCAAGTATATCTTTACTGGACTTTATTTGCCTTTAATAGTAAGTTTAATCAGTGACCTGGTTTTGCCGGCCACCTCCCTGCGGGTGCCAGAAATGACCATGGCCATGTCCACGGTGGGCATTACTTTTATCAGTTATGGAATCTGGAAGCATAAATTTCCGGCCCTCACCTCGGCGGTAGTAGCAGATAAAATAGTTTCCACCATGTCCAATTTTTTATTGATTCTGGATCAAAACCGGGATATTCTAACGCTTAACCAGGCAGCAGCAGATATTTTAGAGTATGAAGAACAGGAACTGGTGGGAAAACAAGGCGATATAATCTTTGCTCAGAAAAATGGCCTTGCATCTTTACTAAAATCAACAATAGATAGTGATTTATCCTCCCTAAATTCCCTGATTAATAAGGAAAGTCAACTTAAAACAAAAAAAGGCGAAATTATACCAGTTATACTATCATTATCTCCCATAGTTGACGAAAATTCTGGTTTAATGGGCATAGTGTGTATTGGTAGTGATATTAAAGACTTAAAAAAAGCTGAAGATAAAATAAGAACCTCTCTGGAAGAAAAAGAAGTGCTTCTCCAGGAAGTTCATCACCGGGTTAAAAACAATCTGCAAATAATTTCCAGTTTGCTTAATTTACAAAGTAGGTACATTCAGGATGAGGGAGACCTGGAATTGTTCCGGGATAGTCAAAGCAGGGTTAAATCAATGGCAATTATACATGAAAAACTATATAAATCCAATGATTTTGCCCACGTAGACTTTAAAGAGTACATATCTAGTCTTACAGCTTACCTATTCCATTATTACTCCATAGACCCGGATATAATTAAGTTAGAAGTGGAAGTGGACAATCTAATGCTGAGTATGGATACGGCCATTCCCTGTGGTTTAATTATCAATGAACTGGTAAGTAACTCCTTGAAATATGCCTTTCCACCAGGCAGGGAAGGCAAGGTAAGTATAAAGCTCCAATCTAAAAATGATCAGTTTCTTCTGGAGGTGGCTGATGATGGTGTGGGTTTACCTGAAAATCTTGATTTTAAAAAATCAGAAAGTTTAGGATTAAGATTAGTATTAAGCCTCACCAGCCAAATAAATGGAAATATAAAGCTTATTGATGATTCAGGCACTAAATATGAGATTAATTTTTTTGAAATAGAATATAAAGATAGATTTTAATTAAATAGAATATAATTTAGGAGTAATTGAATTATTTAAGTTCCCTCAAAATCTTTTCTTGAATTTTATGGCGGATATCTGAGGATATATTTTTTGGGGGTCTGGGACGCATATATCCAAAAAAGGGATCCTGGAAAATCACGCCCTCCAGTTCTACTTCATGGTTATAGCGTGGAATAAAATGCCAGTGCAGATGCGGTTCCAGGGTATCTTCCAGATAAAAAGAGTTCATCAAAGTCCCCCAGTTGAACATGGTGGCATTAAATGAATTTTTTAAAGCACACTCCAGCTTATTTACCAGTTCTACGAAATCTAACCATTCTTCAGGAGTTACATCACTTAAGAATTTTTCTTTTCTTTTAAGAGCAATAACACAAGTCCCTAAATTGCTTTGATTAGGTGCTAAAAAAACAATCCAGAAGGAACTCTCCCATAGAAAATCACCGAAGTTATACTCTTCCAGTTTAGAACAATAGTCACATCCCATGCTATTAGATTATCCTACCCGGCATAAAAATTTAGTTATAAGACCATCATCATAAATAGTAACAATTATTTTAAAAAGAGGCAGGAGCTAATCAATGCCAGAATTACCTAGTGTAGAACTATTCAAAAGGTTTTTTGAGGATAATGGCCTTTATCAAACCATAATAGATGTGCAGGTATCCAGTCCAGAAATACTATTTAATATTAAAAAAGACGCATTCCAGGAAGCTTTAATTGGAGAAAAATTTGATTCAAGTTATCGCTATGGAAAATATTTATTTTCCTCGTTTAAAGGAAACCAGGACCTGGTAATCCATTTTGGAATGACTGGTTTTTTAAGATATTACTCTAAAGAGGATAATCCCCATAAACACGACCGCATCTCTTTTATTTTTGATAATGGAAGAATTCTGTCTTTTAATGATCCTCGAAAATTTGGTAAGGTGGGAATAGCTTCCCCCCGGGATTTAATTAGAGAAAAAAAATTAGGCCCTGACGCCCTGCACCTGGATTATCCTTTATTTAAAAAATTATTCCACAATAGAAAAGGGGCACTTAAACCATTGCTCCTTAATCAAAAATTTATTGCAGGAATTGGTAATTTATATGCCGATGAAATACTTTATCAAAGCAAGTTGCACCCTCTAGAAAAAGCAAACCATCTGCAGGAAAATAATCTAAAGAATCTCCATGAAAATATGGTTAAAGTATTAAAAAAAGCCATAGATTGTAAAGATAGCCTCTCTAATTTTCCTCAGGAATATCTATTGGCACACCGTTACCCCCAGGGGGAATGTCCCCATGGAGAAAAGCTGGAAATCATTAAAGTGGGTGGTAGAACAACTTATTATTGTCCTCATAGGCAGAAACTATTTAAATAATTATTATGTGATTAGATGAGCCCTATACTGGATAAAAAAAGTTCTCTGTATATCTTAATAGCGGTTATTTTAGGGGCTTTTCTGATTCCCTATACTGGTTCTTCCTTAAATGTTTCCCTGCCCAGTATTGGTAGAGATTTCGGCCTGGATCTGGTTATCCTGAACTGGATACCTACGGTATTCATACTGGCCAATGCAGCATTAATACTTCCTTTTGGTAGATCAGGGGATATATTTGGCCGTAAAAAAATATTCACCATAGGGATTTCTATTTTCACCTTATTTTCATTTTTAGCCGCCATCGCCCCTTCAGCATATTTTCTGATATTTTTTAGTTTCATGCAGGGACTGGGTTGTTCCATGATTTTTGCCACAGGAGTGGCCATACTCAGTTCGGTATTTCCCTTAGGGTCCCGGGGAGAATTTTTTGGCATATATGTTACATCGGTTTTTATTGGGCTCTTTTCAGGTCCGATTTTAGGGGGTTTTTTAACTCAAAATTTTGGTTGGAGAAGTATATTTCTCTTTAACATACCCCTGGGATTAATTATAATATTTTTGATATATGCCCGGATAAAAACCGATTGGATAGGATCCCGGGGAGAAAATTTTGATATTAAAGGGACATTAATTTATATTCCTTCTGTAATTTTTATATTATATGGATTTACCACGGTTTTTACGGTGTTGGGGAAAATTTTAATTATTTCCGGGGTTTCCGGGATTCTATTATTCTTAAAATTAGAATCATCTGCAGAATATCCTATACTCCATCCTCAGATTTTTAAAAAAGCAGTTCCTCTTTTATCCAGTGGGGCGAGCCTTCTATTAAATACCTCCACTTCCGCAGTTTGGGTTCTAATAAGTCTTTACTTGCAACTAATCCAGTCCATTTCTCCCCTTACCGCCGGTATAATATTAGCCATACAGCCACTATTGGTGGCTATTATCTCACCCTTTGCAGGCAGATTATCAGATAAAATTGGTGGAGCTCCTTTATCATTAATAGGAATAATTTTAACTGTTCTGGGTCTTTATATGGCCACTTTTCTGGAAGTAGACACCTCTATAATTTTTATTATGATTCTGGGTGTGATTTTAGGGGTATCTAATGCACTTTTTGCTTCCCCCAATACCAACACCTTCATGGGGTCAGTAGAAAACCGGTATTTTGGTTCTGCCTCGGCTACTTTCTCCACCATGATATTCTCAGGACAGTTATTGAGCATGGCCATTGTCCTTTTAGTCTTTTCCAGTTTGTTAGGTGGTATGGAAATTGATCCTTCTGAGTATGCTCAATTTATGTTATCTTTAAAAATTACCTTCAGCATTTTTACCATTATATGCATCCTGGGGACCATATTGGTCTTCTTAATGGTATTAAAATTAAAATCTAAAAAAAAATTAAGGATTCAATAAGGAATTTAATTCTAACTCAATACTTTTTACCACTGCTTCTGGAGTTTCATCTTCCCAGGGTTCCAATTTTTCAAAATAACGCTTAAGATAAACCTTATTATCTTGAATTATTAGTTCATAATCTCTCAGATAGGGGGAATATTTATCCTGGAGGAGCTGGAGTTCCTTTAAATTTAAGTCAATAAAAAAGGTAACCATCCATCCTTTTGAAATTTTTTGGAGATCTTCCCGGATTATCTTCAAAATAAGACCTCTAAAATCATTTTAGTCTTCCTGCAGAAAACTGGATAAGAATATATTCATTTCTATTTCTTCCCGGGAGATGAAATCTTCCATTCTTATTTGTGCTTCATCAGATCCCAGAGGGAAATATTCAGGAGGATGATAGATGGTAATTAATAAGTCATCTGAATCTTTTTTAATCTCTTCTTCTAGTTCTGTTAATAATTTTTCTAGTGAAGATTTATCTAATTCAGATACCCTGTATTGAACATAATTAAGTTTTTTATCCTCTTTAAATCCAGAGTCAATTATTTTTACCTTCAATTTAAATATCCCCCTTGCCTTTTGATAGTACATCTATTTTTCTATAAAGCCCTTTATTTAACCAATTGAATCTAAAATTGAGTTAAAAAATCCCCTATTTCTTTTTCTATCTTTACTATTTCATGACTACCTACATGGCCCAATGGAGAATCATAAATTACTAATTGGGAATCTTTGATTTCTCGAGAAAGAGGTATGGCATCGTATTCAGGAGGGAAGTATTGGTCCTGATTTATGGCAATTATCATGGTTTTGGCCTTAATTTTATCAAGTTCTCCTTTTAAGTTATAGGCCATGGCCGCCTTATTCCTCCAGTAGATATCATTAGCATCACTTAACAGTCCTTCCTGTCCCATTTCTGCCATGGAATTAATTATATCTTGATTGGATACCTGTGATTCATAATAATCCCGGGATAAACCAAAAAGGTACATGAATTGAGATGCAGCAGAGGTAATGAGGGGATTTTTTACATAATTTCCCTGGTTATATTCCGGGTCCTGTTCTATAAGGGAATTCATGTAATGAAATATGGCAAAATTCCATCCTTTAGATTGATAGGATGATACCAAAGGGATAATGAAGTCCATGAAATCAGGGTAAAGAACTCCCCAGGTTAAGGCCTGAAAGCCACCCATGGAGTTTCCAATAACTCCTTTAAGGTGTTTTATAGAGAAATTTTCTTTTAAGAATGAATATAGAAAATTAACCATATCATTTACACTGTACCGGGGAAATTCAAAACCCAGGCTACTATTAGAAGGAGAAGCTGATTTTGGTGAACCTAAAGCACTGGGAGAGATTAAATAATATTTATTGGTATCTAAAGCTTTGCCCGGACCAATTATATCTTTTAAGCGTTTAATTGACGAATAATCCCCGCTCCAGCCATGCAGATATACTATGGCATTGGTTATGTGGCCTTCTTCATCTTTAATAGGGGTTCCTAAAGTACAGTATTCCACTCTAAGTGAGGAAAGTGTTTCTCCTGATTCAAATCTGAAATTATTAAGTTCATAGTACTTTGCTTCTAAATTTTCCATCATTTTATCCCTTAAAATTCTATATAAATTAAATTTATTTAAATAAGTTCCACTTCATCTTCAAAAACGTGAATACATGTTACCGGACATTTTTCAGCAGCTTCCACACTACATCCCAGCTCTGGTATTTCTTTTTTTTGAATATCTCCCTCATTTTCAGAATCTTTAATCGAGGATAGTCCATCGGCGGCCATTTCCCATATATCTGGACAGGAATCAACACAGCTGCCACAGGATATGCACATTGCTCGGTCCATTTCTATTCTATAGTTTGTCATGAATATTCACCAGGTATAATTCTAATTCTTTTTTATCTATGGATTTAATTAAAATTAAATTTATTCCCTCGGTTTTTTTTGAAAAATTTATAAATATCTCCATTTAAATCATAACTAACAACTGAAACTCAAGAATTTAAAATTTATATTAAAGGAGCCATTTAAATGCTTACCGGTAAAGAAGCTTTAGAATTGCAGGAAAAGTTAATTATCATTTACAAATACATCTCCCAGGAAAGGTTAATGAAGAAGTTTTATTTAGATGGTTTAGAAGATAGCCTTACCTCCCCTAATATGGATAGTAATCTGCTGGTAAAAAAATTAATTCAAAAAGAAGATGCCCCTGAAATATTAAAAGAGTCTATACTGGCTTTAGAAGAAATTAAAGCCCGATTCAATATATCAGAAAAAGCAAATGATTTTGAAAATATAATAAATCAAAAAAATCTAGATTACCTGTGCCGGAGATATGGCCTTAAAGACTGCCGGGAAATAGAAAAATTGGATTTATCAAAGCTTATAAATGCAATTTAGATCCCCCGGTTAATTATTTTTTTTAAAAAAAAGTGATTGAATATCCTAAATTACTTATTAATTAATGGGCAATATAATAATAATTAATAGGGGGTTGACCATGAAAGTAGATGCCGTAACTGAAAAAGAAGTTAAAGAAGTTTTAAATCTGTATGCCAAATTTTACCAGGAGAAAGACCTGGATTCTCTTCTTAATCTTTGTGCTCCAAATCAGGATTTAATTTTTATTGGTGCTGGAGAAGATGAGTGGGTACAGGGTTGGGATGAAATAAAAAAAGGATTTAAAAGAGATTTAGAACAGGCGGATGAAATAAAAATAGATTACGGGTCCCTTAATATTTCAGCATCCGGTCCCGTGGCCTGGAATAGTAGTACCATGCATATGGAGGTGGTGGTTGATGATGAAAAGGTTATATTAAAGGGTCGCTTAAGCATGATTCTGGAAAAAAGAGAAGATAAGTGGTTAATTGTTCATCTGCACTTTTCAATGCCATCCAGTGATCAAAAAGCAGGTCAGAGTTATCCGGTTTAAAAATAATTTTTTTATTTTTTAAAGACATCTTTAAATCCACTGAAAACATCCCGGGCTGATTGTATAAGTGGACTTTGTATCTTATCTGGTTTTTTCATATTTTCCAATCGTTTTATACGGAAATAAATAGGAGGATGAGGATCCCATATTGCCCAGCTGGAAATACGTTGAGAAGTCATTCTTTCAAATTGTAGTTTCTGGTAGCCAATTTTTCTTAGTGCCTCTGCCAGTACCTGGGGTTTACCTATTTTCATGGCAGATAAAAGATCTGCCCGGGCTTCAAAGAATTTAGCCACAAAGAAAATACTTCCCAGTGCCACAATAAGGTATATTATAGGATTAATAATCACGATAGGGAGTAAAACAGTCAATCGTAGAATAAATTCACCAGATATTAAGCTAAATAATATTATAGGATCTCTGCCTACCAGGTGCCCCATTTCATGCCCCACAACACTTAAAACTTCTTCTTCATTCAGCTGTACCAAAAGTCCGGTGGTGATTAATACCAGACCTCTTTTAGGACTGGGTCCGGTGGCAGCGGCATTAGGAAGTAGATTATTGTTTATAATAATCCGGGGCACATTTAAATCAAATTTTTCTGCTGCTTCTTTTACAATATCATAAACATTTATTGCTTTGTAGCTGGATTGTAGAGGGTTACAGTGAAATCCATATTTAGAAAATACTTCTTCCCCTAATCTACAGTTAGGAGGAATTCCCTGGGCCAGAGTATTTTCATATATTTCCTTTTTTATTTGGAAAAGTGCATTTTTTCCCAGTGCTTTTTTAAAAAATTTATATTCATCTTCCGGAAGCTGGTACTGGATTATATGAATATTTGGATTTTCAGGAGTTATTTCCCAATCAGCCATTTTCATGAATATTTTATCAGATAAAAGCACAATCGCCAGTTGTATGCCTATAATAAAAATAACGGCCAGATATAAATCAAATAAAAGGAATAGGGTTATGTTTATTCCGAAAAAAATAAGGTAGACTACCAGCAAATTACTTCCAAAAAGCTTTTTTGAAGTCTTTTTACCCAGGGTGGGTGGTTTTTCAGGAATAATTTTTTGTCCTTCCACCCAGGCCAGGTAAATGGTGGATTGGCGAACACTTTCTTCATATATTTGCACTGCTATAAAGATATCTTCTGCCAGTTTATCTAAAATTTCAGGAGAAATTTCACCTTCCTTAACTAATTTAACCTTGATTTTTTCTCCGGACTTCACCGTTCCTTTTATTTGGCCCATTTTATCAGGGGTGGTGAAAATGAAATCAAGATAATTTTTTCCCTGCTTTTTACTTTTTTTTATTTCACTAAAAGCATCAGGCTGGGGAAAAAGATAATATTTGTAGATAAAATCCAAAATGTGATTATAGTATGCAGGGGCAACCTCAGTTTGGATATCAAATTCGTGGGGATCTATCATTTAATCAACTGCTCTTAAGATTAAATATAAAGATTAATTAATTGCCATGATTTTTAAGGGGTTTTCTTAGAAGAATTATTAATGAAAATTATATTCCAGGTATTCATTATTTTTAGAGTTCTATTAAGTACTAACATATTTAGATGCAGGTGGTACATAAATCCATCTTAAGGATATTCATCCTCCCCTAAATTGCATCCACCCTGTAGGCAGGCAGGAAAGAAAATTGAAATTTTTGTATATAATTTTTTCTTGAATTTTTATAAGTCCCGGGGTATTCGAAATGGTTATGTATACTAAAAAATCAACTTAGTTCTATGAAATTTATATCCCGGGAAAATCCTTCCCCATCTGATTGTTTCAGGATTATCGATGAAGGACTCAGAAAAAGGGCCGTTATAACCTTATTTGCCTGCTGTCAGGCCACTTATGAAGGTCGAGCACGGAGTAAATTAGGATTAGGAGAAAGGATGATAATTATTAAACCAGATGGTTCCTTTTTAATACACCAGGACCGTAAACTGGATCCTGTGAACTGGCAGCCACCTAAGTCCCGTTCTAAAGTAAGAATGGAGAATGGAATTGTTATTTTAGAGAGTGTGCGTAGAACCCCTCCAGAACATCTGGAAGTAGAAATAAAAAATGTGCACCTGGTATCTTACTATCTGGGTCGGGATTCTCAGGAACTGGAAGTATGCGGGCATGAAAAGGACATGGGAGAAATGATCTGGAAACATCCAGAATTAATTGAAAAGGGTTTCCGGCCCACTGATAAGGAATACTCCACATCCAAGGGATTTATTGATATTCTGGGAAAGGATGAGAATGGTCAGCTGATGATACTTGAATTAAAAAGTAGAAAAGCCGGTACTAATGCGGTAAAACAATTAAAAAGGTATCTTAAAGATTTTGAAGATAATAAGGGTCATGTCAGAGGTATTATAGTGGCTCCCTCTATAACTGAAGATGCTCTGGAACTATTAGAAGAAGATGGGCTGGAATTTAAATCGTTAGAACCACCCAAGGAATTAAAAGAAGAAAAAAAAGTAACCCTTGATTTTTTCTAAACAATTATTAAACTAAATGTGTTCCACCAATCGGGCCAGTTGTTTGAGGTTTCTAACCTCCATTATTTGTGCTCCAGCATCCTCATAATCTGAAACACAACTATCCACCACATTCCATTTAATTTTTGGTTCAGGGTTTAAAATTATAACTTTTTTAGAAATACGGCACATATGTTCCATTAAATCTGCACTTAAAGGTTTTTTAAATTTTTTTGGTCCAGCCCAATCACGACAGTCCGTCAATATTAATACTATGGATTTATGATTAAGATTGGCCTGTTTAATAAAACTATTAAAGGCAGTGTACATATTGGAAGTACCATGCATCATTATATTTTTCTGGCGTATTTCTCGTACCCTGGTGAAACCCTCCATGAGGTTTTTTTCAGAAAGAGCCCTGGTAGTTTCCACGGACTTATTATCAAAATCAAAAAACCGGGACTGGTTAAATGATTTCTGAGCAGCATAAACCATGCAGAAAAACCAGTTACTTATCCAGTCGCAGGACCCGCTAACATCACTTAAAAAGAAGTGCTGGTTCTTTTTTAAGTAGGGTTTTCGCTTCTCCAGCTCAATTAAAACCCCTCCATATTTCAAATTTTTTCGAATGCTCCTCCTTATATCTATCCGGTTAGTTTTAGAGCGTTTATTTCTCCTGGCCCTCTTATTAGCTATTTTACGGCCCAATTTCTGGCATAGTTCAAATAATTCTGCTTCAAAAAAGTCCAGTTCATTAATATCCCTTTCCATGAGGGAATTTTCTCTTAAATCTATGCCTTCATAATCAGCTAAAGGGGGATTGAAATTAATTTTATCCTCATTTATTGAGGAAAGCTTAATTTTGCTATCCATTTTAAAGTTTGAAGAATCCTGTTCCATTTTATAATTGCTGAATTTTTCCCCGGCATTATTTTTTTTTGGTTTGGAGGTTGAATTTTTTAATTTAATAATCTTAGAATCATCTTTAGCTTTGAATGTAGCATCAAAAACCTGATTAAATTCTTTTAGCTGGTCTTTGTTTTTCACATAAACCGCCGATAAGGCTTCTTTTAAATAGTTATACGTTTCAGCAGTTTTTATATGACTGAAAAACTCTGATACTAAAAAAGCATTATGGGTGCTTCTGATACTTACTGGAATCCCTTTTTTACGCAGATTTGATGATAAGCGGGCCACATCCTCCATTTGAACCTTCAAAAAAATCCAACCCCATTATTCCTGGTTCTATTTGAAAAAATGATCTTCCACCTTTTTTTTGTCGTCCTGGTTTTTAAGCACCACTCCCACCGTTTCCTGGAATGATTCTTCTTGTAGTTCATCATGCCCCAGGGCCACCATGGTTTTAACCCAGTCCACAGTAGCACGTATCGATGGTTTTTTAATCAGAGGGAAATTTCTTATTCTCTGAACCGCTTTTACCACCGCTTCCACAAGAGCAGGGGGTGCTTCAGGCATGAGTGCCGTTACAATTTCTATTTCTCTTTCCAGGGAGGGATAGTTAATATATAAATATAAACAACGGTCTTTGGTTTCATCCAGTAAGTTTCTCTGAGAGTTGGAAGTTAAAAATACTATTAATTCATTTTCCATTTCAAAGGTTCCCAGATCATTTACCGTTATCTGTCTTTCTCCCAGGGCCTGTAAAAGAAAGCTTTCCACTTCTTCATCGGCCTTATCTATTTCGTCAATTAATATAACCGAAGGTTTTGCATTAACAAAAGCCGAAAGTAAGGGTCTTTTAATAAAAAATTCGTCTTGAAAAACATCCTCACTATCTTCTTTCAATCGAGAAATCTCCAGATGAAGAAGTTGTTTTTGGTAATTCCATTCACCAACAATCTGTTCAAAAGTTATGCCTTCATAGCATTGAATCCGAAAAAAATCTCTTTTTAATGCGCGTGCCACTGCCTTGGAGAGTTCAGTTTTCCCCGTGCCAGGGGGCCCTTCTACCAGTATGGGTTTTTTAAGTTTTAAAGATAAAAAAACAGCCACGGCAATATTATGATCAGGTAGATACCCATTTTCAGATAATAAACATCCTATTGATTTTATTTCCTCTTCAGGAGATTTCATATAATCTTTTCCATTAAAAATTTGCTAAGTTTCATTTTTTTAATTTAAAAATATATAGACAAATTCTATATTTATTTTCAGCTTTTTAAATATTTTTTTAGAAAGAGACTGATAAATTAATAAATCCCTTTAATTAAACCGGGTTGTTATTTATGGTTTTTGATAAAATATTTTAGAGATTTAAGAGAGTTCAGGTGGTAAAAAACTTTTCTCCCATTGTCTTTTAGTTGAAATGTTAGCACCAAACTAATTTATATGGAATAAAAATACTATGTGACTTATGGACTTGATTTCAATCATAATTTTATCATTTGCTTTAGCCCTGGATGCTTTTAGTATTTCTATTACCTGGGGATTGACTTTGAAGGTCTGTAAAATCAAACAGGCCCTATGGATTGCACTTTTTTTTGGAGGATTTCAGGCCATTATGCCTGTTTTAGGGTGGATAGCAGGTATACGTCTCCAATTAATTATTTCCCAGCTAGCACCCTGGGTTGCTTTTTTATTGCTTTTGGCCATAGGATTTAAAATGATTTATGAAAGTTTAAAAATGGAAGAAGAAGCAGAACCAAAATGCAACATCTTTTCTTTTAAAAAATTGTTTGTACTGGCCATAGCCACCAGTATAGATGCTTTTGCCGTGGGAGTTACCTTTGCCCTTTTAAGTATGTCCATCTGGTTTCCCATAGTTATGATAGGTCTTATTACATTTTTATTGTCTTTATTGGGAGTTTATACTGGTAAAAAAATAGGACATCTATTTGAAAGTAAAATAGAAATACTGGGTGGTATAATTTTAATATTACTTGGCTTTAAAATACTAATAGAACATCTTTTATCTTTATAAAGAATTGAAGTTGATAATAAATATTTGAGGCTTTCTATGGTTCAAAAAATTAAATTAGCACTTTTGCAGATGGAAGTGGTGGATGATAAATCCGCCAATATAAAAAAAGCAAAAAAAATGATATCATCTGCCAGTAAAAAGGGTGCAGAACTAATTATTTTACCTGAAATGTTCAACTGCCCCTATGATAATTCCCGTTTCAGAGATTATGCAGAAACCCCCTCTAAAAGCCCCACCTTAGATGCTATGGCAGAAATTTCCCGTGATAAGCAAATACATCTGGTGGCCGGATCGATCCCGGAGTTATCCCAGGGGAATATATATAATACCAGCTTTTTTTTCAATGCTAAGGGGGCTATCCTGGGCTTTCATCGGAAAATGCACCTTTTTGATATTGATGTTCCTGGAAAAATTTTCTTTAAAGAATCCGACACCCTCACTGCCGGTGAAAAGATAACTGTTATAGAAAGTGATTTAGGGAAAGTGGGAATCGGCATATGTTACGATATTCGTTTTCCAGAGTTATCCCGACTGATGGCCTTGAAAGGGGCAGATATACTGGTATACCCTGGTGCATTTAATCTGACCACCGGGCCAGCCCATTGGAAAACATTACTTCGAAGCCGGGCCCTGGATAATCAAATTTTCATTGCGGCAACATCACCTGCTAGAAATGAGAATGCATCTTATGTAGCCTATGGTCATTCCCTGATTTGTAATCCCTGGGGGGAAGTAATAAAAGAAGCTGGGTCAGGAGAAGAAATTATTTATTCTACCATTAATTTAGAGGATATCTCTAAAATCAGGAAGGAACTGCCGGTTTTAAGTAATCGTAGAGATGATGTGTACTCTTTATCCGAAAAATTGTAAATGTGATTAATTTGAAAGACTACAGTAAAATAATATATATCTGGGCCATAGCCCTTTTAATTGCGGCTTTTTTTGTGGCCAATGTGGAAATTGGTCCGGAAACTTCCATAATATCAGTTATATTCATTATATCCCTGGCCATTCCCTCTTTTGCCGCAGTGGTGATGTGGTTAGGTTGGAGGAAAGGTTTAGCTTTGATTGCAGCATTGAGTGCCTATGCCCTGGTTTTGGAGACCCTGGCCATTCTCACCGGAATTCCCTATTCTGAATTTTATTATAATGAGTTGATAGGGACTAAAATATTTGGAACCACCCCTTTTACCGTGCCTTTTGCCTGGCTACCTCTCTTTATTGGTAGTCTATACCTGGCCAGTGAATTAAAAATAAAAAATAAAAAATTGGGTTTAGGATCCATAATAGTATTATCCACCATTTTAGTGGTTATAACTGATCTGGTTTTGGATCCCGGAGCAGTTGCCCTGCAGTTCTGGGTATGGAAAGACCCGGGCATATTTTATGGTGTTCCTTTAATGAACTTCATAGGATGGGTTTTAACTGGATTTTTAGCATCTCTAATAGCTGTGGGTCTTCTGGGATCCCGGGTAAAGGAAAAAAAGCCAGAAGCCCTGGCATCCAGCCTGCTGCTAATTATGTTTTTCTGGAGCGGGATTTGTATTTATCTTAATCTGATTATACCTGCCTTCATTGGAATCGGTTTAATAATCTTTATTATTTACTCCACTAAAGGCCGGATAGGTAATTTTGAAATTTAATGGGTTTAATAGAACTTATTTGCCAATAAGCTTATTAATTTAGAACCAGTTAAAAATATGGTAATTTATTAATAATAAGAACAAAAGCCCTCCCAGGGCAGTATTAACATAGGGTAAATACCAGTAAAGCCTTTCTATTTTTAATGACGGAATTAGGAGTAAACTGATAGGGAATAATGGGTAGAGAAGTACTAAAAAACTCAAGATATTGAACCCTGCAAGATAAATTACAATACCCGACAGCATTACCCAGAAAAATGAAGTCAGTATCAGAGCTGCTTTTTTACCAATAGCCACTGGAGTGGTTCTAATGCCACTTTTTAAGTCGTATTCGATATCAGGAATTGCTGAAAAGATGTGCATAGCCGATACATGGCAGTATGCCCCTATTAATATTAGCCAGGAGGGTAGAGCTCCGCTTACTAAATAATAGGCAAATAAACCAGGCATAACATAAAGGTAGTTGGATGAAAAATCCAGGAATGGTTTTTCTTTAAATCTTAGAGGAGGTGCACTGTAAAAATAGGATAGGGCTAAAAATCCAGAGAAGATTAAACGTTCACCCCAGTTCTGGAAAAACATTAATATTAAGCTGATTCCAGTTACAAAATAGATAAGTAGAAGTAATTTTTTTCTTTCTTTCTTTTGAAGTCGGTGCTCTTTTTCATCCTTTTTAGGGTTCAAGAGGTCCGTGTCTTGATCCCAGTAGTCATTAACCCCATAGATAAAAATATTAGCTGGTAAGAAGAAGTAAATTAAATAAATATAATATTCCGGGCGTAAAAAATCTGAAAATAAAGTTGCCCCCAGGGCATAGCCCACCACATAGGTTCCACCGGTGTATATCCAGAATCTGAACCTGGAAATTTTAAGGATAAAGGGAAGCATAGAAATCTATCTTAAAAATTTAGATTATTTTGAAGAATTTTTAAAACCACATTTCTTTTTAAAGGGGCAGGCATCACTTTTAGCAATTTGAAAGCTTTTAAATGAATTATAAAATACTTTGGTAACGATGCGGAGTTTACTGGGTTTAATCTTTCTTTTGTATACCACCAGAGGGTCTTTTTTAATCTGTGATCCGGTCCAGGTGTACATGTCTGCTGCGGTTTTAATGGGTATTAAATAGCGATAAGGGATGTATTTATATCCTTCCTCGGCCCGGGCCTGCCATTTATGGTATATCTTTATTTGATCCTGGATGAATGCCTGGAAGTTCTCTTTTTTATCTTTGATTTGGTAATAACTTAGTCCTTCCAGATCGTGTTTTCTTAATTCCCTCTGGGGAAAGTAAGTCCGGCCCAGATCAACATCCTCATCAATATCCCGGATGAAGTTCATGTACTGCATGGCCCGACCCAGGTAACGGGCACTTTCATATGACTCTTTAGAAAGACCCATTATACTGGCCATGAAAAGTCCTACCACTTCTGCAGAACCATTAAGATAGTTTTTAAGGTCTTTTAAAGTTTCGTACTCGTTGATGGTAATATCCATCTCCATGGATTTTAAAAAAGAATCCACCCATCTTTTATCGAATTGTTTTCTCTGGCTTAATTGGGCAAAGGAATCAACCACCACATCCCCTGTAACTTCACCCTGAAGTGCACTTTCGTATCTTTCTTTAAAGGCATAAAATCCATCTATATCCTGGGGTATATCATCCACATAGTCATCTGCTTTTCTCAAAAAACTGTACAAAATAAAAACATCTTTTTTTACCTTTTCTGGAAAGAAAATAGTACTATAATAGTAAGTGGTACTTCCCCCTTTGAAGATGGAGGAAATGGTCTTATCAATCATATTTTATTCATCACCATTATTTTATTTATTATATTTTTTTTTAGTTTTTTGTATATTTATTTAATAAAACCATTGCTTCCTAATAATATTTTACTTATTGAATTCCTGATTTATTTCCCGGGCTACTATTTGGGAAGAAATTAGAGTCATGGGTACTCCTATACCGGGATGGGTGTACTGTCCTGAATAATACAGGTTATCCACCTTTTTACTTTTATGGGCGGGTCTCCAAAGGGCAGTCTGCCGGAGAGTATGGGAAATACCCAGAGCAGTGCCTTTATAGGCATTGTATCTGTCTTTAAAATCATCCAGGGCGAATATCCTTTTTACCACTATATGGTCCCTTATTTCTTCCTGGGTTTTTTCTTCCAGGTCATCCATGATCTTATTATAAAGAGATTCCCTGTTTTCAGGGGTATCTTCCAGTCCCGGGGCCAGAGGTATCAGCACAAATAAAGTATCAGAATTAGGAGGGGCTGCTGTTGAATCAGTTCTGGAGGGAATGTTCACATAGTAAGATGGTGAATCCGGCCAGGCTGCTTTTTCCGGATCAAATAATTGATCAAACTTATTGGACCAATCATCATCCAAAAACAGGTTATGGTGGTCCAGAGACTCCACCACTTTATCCACCCCTAAATAGGCCACCATGGCCGAGGGAGCCATAACTCTTTTATCCCAGTATTTCTCAGAATAAGTCTGATATTGTTCTGGAATCAAATCTATTTCACTGTGGGCATAGTCTGCATTTACCAGTACCAGGTCGGCGTCATATATTCCTTTATCAGTAACTACCTGTTTGGCCTGCTTATCTTCCACGTCGATGGAGATTACTGGTTCATTAAATTTAAATTCCGCTCCATAGGAAAGGGCCAGGTCATATATGGATCTGACTACTTTTCTCATTCCACCTTCCGGATAAAATACTCCCATACTAAGGTCAATGTGCGACATGATATGGTACATGGAGGGAGTGTTTTGCGGGGATCCTCCTAAAAATCCAATGGAATATTCCACCACTTTACGGGCCTCATCACTTTCAAAGCGTTTATTTACAAAGTGGTCCAGGCTTTCTAAAATATTGAGTCTGATGCCCTGCAGGAGAAGTTTTCCATTTAAAAAATCAAATATGGAGGTGAAGTCCTTATAAAGCATCTCTTTTACCGAAGAATCATATAATTTTCCTGCAGATTCCAGATATTCCTTTAATTTTTCCCCACCATCCTCTTCAAACGCATCAAAGAGTTTATAATTTTCTTCCAGGTCAGATGCAATATCCACTACCTTGGTATCCCCAAAGAAAATACGATAAGAGGGATCAAGTCTTTTTAAGTCAAATAAATCCTCTGGTTTTTTTCCAAATTCTGCAAAGAAGTTTTCATAAACATCAGGCATTAAATACCAGGAAGGTCCCATATCAAAATTGAACCCATCTTCACTATATACACTGGCCCTTCCGCCTGCAAATTCATTTTTTTCTAAAACAGTTACATCATGCCCCTCTTTAGCTAGTAATGCTGCTGCAGAGAGACCTCCAAATCCAGAACCTACCACGACTACCTTCATTTTATCCCTCATTTACTCCCTTAATAAAATTTATATGTTAAATATTTACTTTCATAATATATAAAATTTTAATTATATCCATTTCAACTTAAAAAGGACTATTACTGCTTATTAAGAATAATAAATCCCATAAAGCACTAAAAAAATGATAATTTATAATAAGTTAAGTTATTATTTGTATAATAACTAACTATTGTCTCAGGTTTTATATAAATATTTCTTTAAAAAATTCAAATTTACAAATCCGCCGGTAGCAGGATAGGAGGAAAAATAAAAAATGTCAGTTTAATTAAAAAAAAAAGGATTTAAATGCAGTTTTTTATATTTTAAAGAAATTTTATGAATTTATTTTTTTTAATGATTTATTAGCTGCCTTTTTAAATTCTTTATCCCCTTTTCGACGGGCTTTTTTAATAGGATCTATGGCTTTTTCGTCTTTAAGATCACCTAAAGACCTCACGGCAGCCAGCCTAACACCAAAGTCTTCATCTTCCATGACTTTAATCAAGGGTTCTACTGCTTTTTTATCTCCTAATTCTCCTAATGAACGGGCTGCTACTTTTCTAACCCCCCAGTCTTCATCATCCAATGCAGAAATAAAATAGTCCACCGTGGAGGGATCTCCAATTTTTTTAAGGGCAAAAGTAGCATATCGGAGTGTTTCCCCTTCTTCCTTATTTAAAATTTCAATCAGAGGATCAACTGCAGAATTACCGAATTTGGATAAAGCCTGTGCAGCTTTAAAACGAACCTGAGGATTTTCATCTTTAAGTGCACCTATTAAGGGGTTTAATGATTCATCACTGCATAATTCACCTAATTCATCAGCGGCTTTTTTTCTAATTTCAGGATCATCACTTTTTAAATTATTAATTGCTTCTGTTAAATTATCATGAGAACTGGTCATTACATTTCACCTTTTATAATATTTATTAATTTTAATAAAGAATTCATTTATAGATAAAATAAGTATTGTGGTAATGGCTATTATAATTCATTAGGAGATGATTTAGTTCCTGAATGCATAAAAATAATTATAGACAGATTAAGTAATTATTTTTCTCATCTCTATAAATATCATTTAATTCATAAAATAGATATATGGAAATAACCCGGAACAATCTGCTTAAGATAATTAAATTAGGCCGGATGCAATTTTTAATTGCAGGTTTTATACTCTATTCATTGGGAGGGCTCTTAGCCGGATTAATTATGGAAGATTTTTCTGTTTTTAGATTTTTATTTGGCTATGCCATTTTAATGCCCGCCCATTTATCAGTTTCCTATAGTAACGACTATTTTGATCAGGAAGCAGATAGTTTCAATACCACCCATGGATTTACTGGAGGTAGTGGTATACTATTGGAAAACCCTCATCTTATTCCATTCTCCCATTATTTTTCCCTTTTTTTAATTGGCCTTTCACTATCCCTGGCCCTGTTATTTTCATGGTATTATTCCTCTCTGGCCTTTTTTATATGGGCCTTATTCGGGAACCTTTTAGGGTATTATTATTCCGCCCCTCCTCTTAAGTTATCCTATAGGGGTTTAGGGGAAATATCCACTGTTTTAACCGGTTTAATAATTCCAGGTTTTGGTTATCTGGCTTTAACTGGATATATCGACCTTAAAATATTATTATTTTCCCTGCCCCTTATGATTTTCCAGTTACTATTTATTTGCAGTGTTGAAATTCCAGATAGAGAAGCAGATATCCAGGGAGGTAAAAATAATTTAATTGTAAGATATGGTAGAAAAACAGGATTTAGAATAATGGGATTTTGTGCAGTTTCTGGTTCTATACTACTGGGATTATTATTTTTTAGTGGTATCTACCCGGAGGTTATCAATTTCAGGGTTATATTGGCCCTGTGTATGATACTCATGGTACCCGGTGTATATGGATTTATTAAAAAGCCGGTAGAGAGGCCGGAGGCCACCAGATTATCTTTTTTAATTTTAAATTCTCTGGTAATCCTTGCTTTGGCCAATGCATCTTATTTTGCTTATCTACTCTTCTTCTCATAATTAATTTCATATTTAGAAATAAAAAAAATGATACCATTTTACTATCAAAAAATATATAACGAATATGATTATATATCTAAAAAAATTATATAATCATTCCCGGTTATTTTAGTGAAAATGTATTATGGCACCCTGGCCTAAAATTCCTACCAGGAAAATATGAAAATAAAGGAGACTATGTTGATTTGAATTCATTTAATACTATTCCCATTTTAGAAAATGGAGAAATAATAGATTTATCCCTGAAGATAGGAGATTATCTAATACTTTCTGATTTACATTTAGGTTATGAGCAGTCATTGAATAAAGAAGGATTGATGATACCTAAATTCCAATTTGAAAAAATTTTAGAACGTTTAGAAAAAATAAAAGAGTGCTGCACCCTGGATAAAATAATTATAAATGGGGATCTCAAACACGAATTTGGGAAAATTTCCTGGCAGGAGCAAAAGGAAGTTAAAAGCTTTTTAGAATACTTACAGGATTATTTTAGTGAAATAGTGCTAATTAAAGGCAACCATGATAATTTCACTCCATATATCAGCAAAAAAATGGATATTGAAATGAGAGATATCATTTCCATTAATAACTGCCTGATTCTGCATGGACATAAAATACCTGACTTGCATAAGTATCAAGAAAAAACCCTGGTAATTGGACATGAACATCCCTGCATAGGGCTTAGAAATGGAGAAAGGGTAGAAAAAATAAAATGCTTCCTTAAAGGGCAGTTTGAGGATAGGGAATTGATTGTAATGCCCTCTTTCAATTTTATTTCCGAAGGATCAGATATTCTCCATGAAAAACTTTTATCACCATTTCTAAATAAGGGTTCCCTGGATAATTTTGAAGTTTATGGTGTGGAAAACTTTGAAGTATTTCCCTTTGGTAGAGTGAAGAATATACTAAAGGCCAGTGCCCGATTTGTATAATACTAAAGTAAGTCCCGGGTAAAAATAAAAAAATGATTTTCAGAGATAACATGATACAAAAACAGGACAGGATATACACTTCTAAGGAGATTTTTACTAATTTACATCCCTGGGTTAGTAAATGGTTTAAAGGAAAGTTTGAAACATTTACCCCTGCCCAGAAATACGCCATCATGGATATTCATCAGAACAAGAATGTGCTGATTTCATCCCCCACTGGTTCAGGAAAAACTCTAACAGCCTTTTTATCCATTATAAGTGAATTAACCTCTTTAGCCCAAAAAGAAGAATTAGAGGATAAAGTTTACTGTATTTACATTTCACCTTTAAAGGCCCTGGATAATGATATAGAAAAAAATTTAGAGGAGCCCTTAAGGGAAATAGAGCAAATAGCAGGAAAAGATCTGGGAATACGAAAAGCAGTTCGTACCGGGGACACCCCTCAATCTAAACGTGCCGCCATGCTCAAAAAACCACCCCACATCCTCATAACCACCCCGGAAACACTATCCATCCTTCTGGTGGCACCTAAATTTAGAGAAAAATTATCACATGTTAAATATGTAATTGTGGATGAAATCCACTCCCTTGCAGAAAATAAAAGAGGAGTGCATCTTTCTTTAAGTCTGGAAAGATTACAGCATCTCATTGGTAATTTCACCCGTATTGGTTTATCGGCCACCGTTCATCCCCTGGAGAAAGTAGCCCGGTTTCTGGTAGGATATGAATACGGCCAGGTAAGAGACTGTTTGATAGTGGATATTAACTATCTAAAACAACTGGATATGGAAGTTATCTGTCCGGTGGATGATATTGTTGCTGCTGATCCGGACAAAACCAATACCGCCATGTACCACCTGCTGGATGATTTAATTAACCAGCATAAGACCACACTAATATTCACCAACACCCGTAGTGGGACTGAAAGTATTGTTTATAATCTTAAAAAACGTTTTAAGGAGAATTATAACCAGGAAAACATCATGGCCCATCATTCTTCCCTTTCTAAAGAAATACGCTTAGAAACAGAAAATAATTTGAAAGAAGGGAAGTTGAAAGTGGTGGTTTCTTCCACCTCACTGGAACTGGGTATTGATATAGGATATATTGACCTGGTGATACTGGTGAGTTCCCCTAAATCTGTTTCCCGGGCCCTGCAGCGAATTGGCCGCAGTGGACATCAGTTACATGAAAAATCTAAAGGCCGGATGCTGGTGGTGGATCGGGATGATCTGGTGGAGTGTTCGGTGATTTTAAAAAATGCACTGGAAGGAAAGATTGACTCCATAAACATACCTACCAGCTGTCTGGATGTCTTATCCCAGCATATCTATGGTATGGCCATAGAAAATAAATGGGATATTGATTATGCCTATGAAGTTATAAAAAAGAGTTACTGCTACCATCAACTTTCTAAAACAGATTATTTAAGTGTTTTAAGTTATATGGCTGGAGAATATACCAGTTTAGAGGATAGGTATGTTTATGCCAAAATATGGGTGGATTATAAAAAGAACATGTTTGGAAAAAGGGGAAAATTAGCCCGGATGCTTTATTCCACCAATATTGGTACTATACCGGACCGCAGTGGAGCCGTGGTAAAATGTGCCGGTAAAGTGGTGGGACGGATAGAAGAAGATTTTATGGAAAAACTCCGTAAAGGAGATAGCTTCGTTTTAGGAGGAAATATTTACCGGTTCAATTATGCCCGGGGGATGAGTGTAAATGTAAGTCATGCTTCCGGGCCCCCTACCATTCCTTCCTGGTTTTCTGAGCAGTTACCCCTATCCTTTGATCTGGCCGTTGATATTCAACGTTTCAGGGATATAATGGATAGTAAACTAAGTTATGGCCGGAGTAAAGAAGAAATTCTGGAATTTATACACGATTATTTATATGTGGATTACAATGCCGCCCACTCTATCTTCCAGTATTTCCAGGAACAGTACCTCTTTAGCCATATTCCCAGTAACCGGCGTCTTCTGGTAGAATACTATACTGGTTTTGGTGGTAGAAAGTTTGTGGTTTTCCACACCTTATTTGGAAGAAGGGTTAATGATGCCCTATCCCGGGCCCTGGCCTATATTATTGCTAAAAAATTTAAAAGAGATGTGATGATTTCTGTATCAGATAATGGATTCTATTTAAGTTCTGATGGGAAAATTGGTGGTTTGGAAGCCTTCAAAGATTTAAATTCTGAGAACCTGGTGGATATTCTAATTAAAGCCATAGATAAAACAGAAACTCTGGCCAGCCGGTTTCGTCACTGCGCCGGAAGGTCTTTAATGATACTGCGTCGTTATAAGGGCCAGGAAAAATCTGTGGGACGCCAGCAGGTTAAAGGGAAAATATTGCTTAAATTTGTACAGGAACTTGATGAGAATTTTTCCATCCTGAAAGAAGCCCGAAGGGAAGTAATTGAAGATTACATGGATGTTAAAAATGCCCAGAGAGTTTTAGAATGGATAGAAAGTAATCAAATGGAAATAAAACAGTTCAATACTAAAATTCCATCTCCTTTTGCATTTAATCTAGTAGCCCAGGGATATCTGGATGTTTTAAAGTATGAAGAAAGGATAGAGTTTATAAAAAGGATGCATGAGGCCATTGTAAGGGAAATTAATGGATGAACTATGTAAGATTTTATGATTCTTTTTTTATTTTTTAGAAATAACCAGCATCTGGTTTCCCCCGGGGCGGAACTGGTAATCCACCTTCACCAATTTAAATTCATAGTTATCTGAAAGAGAATTAGTTACCTTTTCCACCATGGTTGACTTTAATCCCTTATGTTTTACCAGAGGATATAATCTCAGTTCTTTTCTAGTAACCCTCATCATTTCCTCCACCGCTTTGTGGTGGAACTCTTCACTGAGGCGGTGATCATAAATAAATAGTAAATGGGCACAGAGTAGCAGATCAAAGCTGTTATCATCAAAGGGAAGGTTTGTTAGATCCCCTTTCAGATATCTTTTACCCTTTCCACTCTTGTAATCCTGGTAAAAATCCTGGCAGGACTTTATTCTGTGTTTTTTTAGTTCATCCAGATTATGGAAGAAAGTCCAAACAAATTCCTGTTTCATTTTTTCCAGAGCATCAATTAGAGCTTGCAGGTGTTTTTGGCAGCGAAGTTGTAAGAATTCCGGGCTTTTATCATAAATTAAATCAACAGCAGTAACTTCAAAGTCCTGTTTATGCATATATGATGTAAATGAACTGGCCCCTGCTGCACAGTCCAAAATTTTTTGATTTTTTAAATTTTTAAGGTCCAGATCAAACATTTTAATATATTCCATCCAGCTGCGCCCAATAAATATAGGCCCGGTGATTTTAGTTTTCTTTTCCATTTAAAGACCCTTTTATTGTTTTATAGATTCCTAACTATTTATTAATTTCAATATTTAAATTAGCATTGATTAAATAGATTGGAATTAATTCTGCATGGTTTTAAGCCCCTGCCCCTTGCATATTTATGATAGAGGCGATAACTTTATATAGGATAATATAGTCATATAATGTTGTGTGTAGTATACACACATCACCCCCAATTGTAGTTTTCGACGCNNAATATCTATTTATTTTGTTGAAAACTAGAAACATATAAGCTTCCAGAGAAACACACCTCCCTTTTCACTCCTAACAACCCCTAAATTATTCTCTGGGAGCTTATTTTTATTAATAAGGATTTAATATAATTTTAATTATTTCTTTAATATGATTCCTGATTTTTTTAAAAGACCTTGCTTTTATGGATTTAAAAAAGGGATAGTAATATATTATTTTTAAAAATTTATAAATTTAATTAATTTAAGGGACTTGGATTTTACTAAAAAGGACCGGATTTAGATTTTTCAATGAAAAATATGATTTTTGAAAATCAGAAGGTAGTTAGATACTCTAATTTTATATTTTTTAATAAAAGTAGATAGCCCTCCCTCCTTCTTAATTTTAAATCTCCCGAGGAAATAAAACCCCTATTAAGTAATTTTACAGGCGTTATGGTAAAAATATGCCAAAAAATAATACCTATAAATCCCCTATAATATTTAACAAAGAATAACATGGGGGATATTAGTAGTGATTCATGAATACGAGGTAGTAATTATAGGAGGTGGTTTAGCCGGACTAAGAGCGGCCCTTCAGGTTTTTGATGCCGGTGTTGATGTGGCAGTTATTAGTAAAGTTAATCCTTTAAGATCTCACTCCGTGGCTGCTCAGGGTGGAATGAATGCTTCTTTAGGCAATGTGAGGGGACCTGAAGGTAGTGTTGATACCTGGAAAAACCATGCCTATGATACGGTGAAAGGATCTGATTATCTGGCAGATCAGGATGCCGTGGAAATAATGTGCCGTGAAGCCCCACTATCGGTTATTGAATTGGAACACCTGGGAACCGTGTGGTCCCGTTTGGAAAATGGAAAAATAGCACAACGACCTTTTGGAGGGGCCGGGTTTCCACGTACATGTTATGCCGCAGATCGTACCGGGCATAACGCACTTCATACTCTTTATGAACAGGTTAATCATCGGAAAATTCCTATTTATGAGGAATTTTTTGTTACCTCCCTGATTAGGAACCAGGAAAGGTGTACCGGGTGTACTGCTCTGGAATTTTTAAAGGGTGAAATTCATGGATTTATAGCTAAAGCAGTACTGATGGCCACCGGAGGCTTTGGTAGAATATTTAATAAATCCACTAATGCCCTGATTAATACTGGTGACGGTCAGGCTCTGGCTTTACGTGCCGGGGTGCCCTTAAAAGATATGGAGTTTGTGCAGTTTCATCCTACCACCCTTTATGGTACTAATATTTTAATCACCGAAGGGGCCCGTGGAGAGGGAGGTATGCTACTGAATAAGAGGGGTGAACGTTTTATGGAAAAATATGCTCCTGGTTCCCTGGATCTAGCACCCCGGGATGTGGTGGCCCGATCCATAGAAGAGGAAATTGCCCAAAAAAGAGGATTTGAAGGGGATTATGTGCAGCTTGATCTTCGCCACATTGGTGCAGAACGTATAAAAGAGCGTTTACCCGGTATAAGGCAAATTTCTATGGACTTTGCAGGTATTGATCCTGTAAATGACCCTATTCCCGTCCAACCCGGTCAGCACTATTCCATGGGAGGGATAGATGTGGATATTAATGGACAAACCATTCTTCCAGGGCTCTATGCTGCCGGAGAATGTGCATGTATTAGTGTACACGGGGCTAACCGCCTGGGTGGAAATTCAATTCTGGAAACCGTGGTTTTTGGGCGCCTGGTAGCAGATAAAATAATAGAAGATATAAATGACTTGGCAACTCCCCCAAAAAAACAGGTCGAAAAAGGCATTAAAACTTCAAAAAATCATTTAGAAAAGATTATCCAGAGTAAAGGATTAGAAAATCAGTTTAATATTAAAAATATGCTTAATAAAACCATGAGCACCAAATTTGGAATTTTTAGAAAAGAAGATGGTATGCTTAAAGGTTTAGGTGATATCCACAAGATGCAGGAAATTGTTTCTACAGTTTCCATTAAAAACAAGGAACTTGAACTTAACCATGCCCTTATAAGATTATTAGAGCTGCAGGGAATGCTTCATGTGGCAGAATCAGTTGCAATTAGTGCAATTAAAAGAAGAGAAAGTCGGGGATCCCATAAACGAACTGATTTCCCCGAACGTAATGATGAAAATTTCCTCAAGCACACTCTGGTTAAAGGGGAGGCGGGAAATATGGTTGTTTCCTACTCCCCGGTGCAATTAGGAATGTTTGAACCTGAGGAGCGTGTGTACTAAATGAAACTAAAAGTTTACCGCTACCAGGAAGGAATGGAATACCCTGAATATGATAGCTTTGAAGTAGAAAGAGAACCCGGATTAACTGTATTGGGAGCTTTATTACAGATTCAAGAGCAATTAGATGATTCACTTTCATTTCGCTATTCCTGTCGGGGTGCAGTTTGCGGTACCTGTGCCATGTTAATCAACAAAGTTCCTGCTTTGGCCTGTCGAACTCAAATTGAACCACTTTTAAAGGGAGATTTGCAAGTTTCCCTATTTCCTTATCCAGGGGCAGAAGAAACTGTTCCCTGGGATGCTAAAAAAGAAGTTTTAATAGAACCATTGCCTCATATGGCTGTAATAAAAGACCTTATGGTTGATATGGATAAATTTTTTGAGTATTACCACTTTATCCAGCCTGTTTTTAAGCCATCAGATATTAATCCTGAAAAAGAGAGGTTGATGGATCCACAGGATGTTAAAAAGCTGGAAGAATATACCAGCTGTATTCTATGTGCTGCATGTTTTGGGGCCTGTCCAGTTGAAGGAGAAAATCCAGAATATCTGGGTCCGGCTGCTTTGGCTAAACTCTACCGCTTTCATATTGACCCCCGGGAGG
>NPIE01002268.1_pt2 | contig 33249 bp, 28 predicted proteins | sample 8637661 | NCBI WGS metagenome assembly NPIE01 (sample SAMN07420842, study PRJNA396082) | bioreactor metagenome | isolation source: sample BA12 brine-fed electro-methanogenic bioreactor BA | place: Japan: Kochi | collected 2016-12-09 | reverse complement strand
CCCGCTCCATGCAGGCCTGCATCGACGAGACGGAACGCCGCCGCGCCGCCCAGCTGGCCTACAACGCCGAGCACGGCATTACCCCGCAGACGGTCAAGAAGTCGCTGCGAACCATCCTCGAGGATATTGCCGAAAAGGACTATGCCGAGCTGCCGATGGTCGCCGAAGAGGACGCCGAATGGCACACCCCCGACGAGCTGCGCGAGGAGATCACTCGTCTCAAGGCCGAGATGCTGCAGGCCGCTGCCGATCTGGAGTTTGAAAAGGCCGCCGAGCTAAGGGATAAAATGCTGGTGCTTGAGAAGCAGGAGTTGCAGGTGCGGGGTTGACGTGTTCCTCGTTCAACATTCTGGATGGGCAGTAAAAAATCGCTTTTTAAAAGTTCGCGAAGGAATTGCCAAACTTATTCTTCGGCAGCCATGATCCGATTTCGGCCGCTGTTTTTGGCATTGTACATGGCAATATCCGCGGCACGGATCATGTCGTTCGGTGCCGTAATGTTCTTCGATGGAAAACTGCAGATGCCGCCACTGATGGTGAAGTTAATTGAGTAAGAGCCGAACTGCAGTTGGTAGACTTCGATTCTTCGGCGCATGCGTTCCATGATTTCGTAGGAGTCGGCAAGCGACGCGCCCGGAAGCACCAAAAGAAATTCCTCGCCTCCATATCGCACCACGAAATCCGAAGAACGCAGATCATTTTGCATCTGCGTTGTCGCGCACCGAAGGACCTCATCGCCCGCCTGATGGCCAAACGTGTCGTTGATGGTTTTGAAATTATCGATGTCGATCAGGCACAGCGAGAGCGATGTGCCGAACCGCTGGGCCCTGCTGAACTCTTCCTGCAATCTCTTCATGCCAAATCGGCGATTGAGCGCGCCTGTCAGTTCATCCATTGCCGCAAGCACTTCAAGGCGGCGGATCAGGTTGCTGTTGTACAGGAAAGGAGTCGCCTGTTGAATGAAGTTTTTGTTTTCCAGGCCGCCAAAGGGTCGGGTGAATGTGTTCTTGGCGAGCAGGATGGCAACGCCTATTTTCTGGTCCTGGTATCGCAGCGGAATAAATGCGATTGAATCCGGAATCAACTCTCCCAGGACAATATTGAGCTTCACGGGATTGTCTTTCAGGCTCTCGTAAAGAATGCACTCCTTTTTTTCCATGACCCGATAAAGTTCATCCTGATCGATCATCTCAAAGTCGACCAGTGCATGCTTCGCCTTCAGCAGGACAAACTCTCCCTTGTCGTAGCTTATAATGCAGCCCCCATCGCCGCCGAAGTACTCGATAAAACTGTCGAGCACCACATTGGCAATATCCTTTACCGAAAGGCGTTGTTTAAGCTCCTCAAGGAAGCGGGTGGTGATCATCTCGGCCTTCATTGAACCTTGAATCGTCTTGATGAAGTCATTGAACGAGTTGGTTATATTGCCGACAATCGGGTCGTCAGACTTCACCGTGATGAGACATTCCTCGTCGTTGCAATCGATGGCGTCTTCCCGGCGGGCACTGTCGAGCTTCTCTCTAAAAGCGGTGAGTTTATTGCTGACCGATTCGAGAAAGTCGTAGAAAATGCTCTTGAAAACAAAAAAGTTGAACCCGCCGACGAGCAGGCCGGCGATGATGCACATGCTGAAAAACTTGAAGGTCAGCACCTGTTCCGAGGCGAGATCGAGGACGAATTTTACGAAAAAGGGGAAGATGATCCCGATAAAAACCCCAAACCCCACCATGATGATTAATAATTTGTGCGTGAAAGTCGTTTTGAGTTTCATATGGATCCAGATTGATTTGTCTAAGGTTTTCGTTTTGAAAAATGGCAGAAAATGCCGCTTGCGGACCTCTAGTATACTCACACGTTAACATGATAACAAAGAAAAATAGTCAAGAAATTATACAACATCAAACCTTTCCATATTCGCTCACTGTTGTATTCGGAAAGGAAGAAGAACCGGCCCTCCCCCATCATCCTCCTGATGCTCGAAGAAATCGTTCGTTTCAAGGGCGAGATGCTTCAGGCAACCGAGACAGGGGACAGGATGCTGTTGGAGAAGCAAGAGTTGCGGGTGCGGGATGGCTGCTGGGATGAACGCTTGCCTGAGGAATCTGGAGACACATTTTCCTGCATAGATGGTTTGGGAAGAAATATCACGTAATGATCGTCAGCCATTCCCCCGAGAGTCTATCCGCCAGGCTAATTTCCGGCCATAAACCCCACCAGTTCTTCGAGAGCATGTTGCAGCAATATCTCCTGCCACTCGAAGAACTCGCCCAGGAGCTCTTCTTCCTGGTCATTCACCCACCCCATCCAATGGATGTTCTTTGGAGACATGTTGGCCTGAAGTGCCCGCCTTTTGAGTTCCTTTCCGGCAGAGTCCAGTTTTTCCAGCATTTCAAACCCGACATCGTGCACATAGTGGTTCGGGTTCGGTTCCATCAGGGATCGCACTGCGATGACGTTGACTGGCGACAACGTTTCCGGTTCGCAACCATCCAATATCAGCGCCATCATTGTGTGGCGGCGGAGTTCTTCGGCGTCATTCAGAACGCGTTCAAAAGCGAACGCGTCGGCAAGCAGTTCGATCCAGGTGCCGTAAAAGCGATTAGTGAAGGCCGATTCTATGTCAGCCCTACAGTATTTTTTTTCCAGTTCGGCGTAATGCAAGTGGCCATACTCGTGCCAGAAAACGAACTCCCCGTGCAAGTCCCGATAAAGCTCGTAACGCGCCCTGGAATCCGAGCCAAGGCGGGTTTCAAGCCGCCGCATAAATTGACCGCAGCGACTGCCTCGATTACCCTCCCAGGGCCTGACAGCCAGGACCGCGGCACAGAGATCGATAGACAGGGGGTAAATGTAGACCTTCATGGACTTGGTGTCGGTCAGGGGAGGAATCGTGCTTCCAGTTTTCAGGAAAGCCCCCAGGGTCTTCGTCGTCTGGCTCGTTAAGACGTATCCCAGCGGGCCGAAGCTTCCACCCGCATGGTGACAGATAACCTTGGTCACGCCGGAATTATCGGGATGAAACGTCTGCCAGGCCAGCGAACACTCCCTGCCGACCAGGTGAAAATCCCACCCCTTCTGCAGATCGCGACTTTTGAAGTTGTCGGTGTTTCGGTTGAAAACCAGATCTTTTTTAGAACACCATCGAATAATTTGGTGGAAGTCGGCGATCATGTCCTCGTCATTCAGACCGCGCAGCAATTGCCGAAGCTCCCGATAGGTCTCGCGAATGAATTCGACGGTCGCATACCGGGACGCCTGCTGTAAAAGCTCGGGCCCCCTGAAAAAGTCTTCGGCCAGATCAAAAAGCGGCCGACCGGTGAGTTGGAACATCAGGGGAACAACTCGCCGTTCGGCATTGTTGCCGCTTGCATAGTCTCCCAAAGGAGCGTCCCTGCTCCAAGCTCTCAGCCGGATGAGCCAACCCAACGTCGCAATCCGGCCCCATAAGGCTTTTTTATCGCTGGATAAAGTGTGAGGACTCATAAGACATCCCGTGTGGTGGGTTGCAGTGATTTTGTGACGATGCAGGTTTTTCAGGCCTGCAGCGTTTTGACAATATAACTATAGCGGACTGTGGAAATATCGGGGAAAGGCTTGGACTTTGTCAGAACCTGGAGGGCGGGGCTGTCTTGTGCGGAGTCTATAGGAGCCAGGGTCAGACCTGGCAATAACACATCTGTTCTATTGCAAGGCCTGACCCCTATCGGGACCGGGGCACCATACTCATTCGCCAAGCTTCGAGTATGATATCTCTTACTAACTATCCTACTTCTCACCCTCCCGTCCCACGGTCTCAACCTCATACCAATCAATCTTGCGCGTCACATACATCACCAGCGCAAGAATCACTAACAGCCCGACACTCCCCAGAATCAGCGCATAATCCTCGAGCTGCAGCACGATAAACAGGTAGCAGTAGAGGATGCTCAGAATCCCCGCGATGGTCAGAGCGAATTTGTTGTTGGAGACGATCGCCTTGGCGTAGCCGGAAATGATCAGAGTTACCGAACCCGCCGAGAGGATATAAGCCAGGTTGAAGGGGATGTACTCGGACAGCGACAGGACCAGGGTGTAGAAGATCAGGATGGCCATGCCGACCAGCAGGTACTGGATCGGATGGAGGCGTCGTTTGTTGATGATCTCGGAGAAGAAGAAGGCGAAAAAGGTGAAGACCAGGAACATGACGGCGTACTTGGCCAGCCTGGTCGATTTCTGGTATATGTCAGCGGTCATGATCAGCTCGAGGCCGAAGGCCGACGGGGTGACTTTGTACTTGGAGCCCTGCCAGAACTGGGGGAAGTTGCGGTTCAGGTGCAGCACTTTCCAGTCGGCGGAAAAGCCGTCTTTGCTTACCTCTCGGCTGACCGGCAGAAAGGCGCCGTTAAAGCTGGGCGAAGGCCAGGTCGAGGTGATGCGCACGGTGTTGGTTTCGCCGACGGGAATCAGGTCGATCTGCTCGCTGCCGTTCAAATTCAGGTCGAAGGAAAAATCGTTGGATGCCTGCGCCGAGAGAGGTTGGACCTGGGCGCTGACTCCGGCCCCGGCCAGGTCGGTGGTTTTCAGCCCCGGATTGGCATTGTATTCGAGCCCGTTGAAGGTCAAAACGATCTTTTCCCGGATGCCGCGCATGTCGGTAATGCCAAGGGAGAGAAAGGCTTTGTTCCAGAGGATGTTGCTTGGTTCGACATTCAGTTGACTGGCAGGCGGCAGCTTGAATTTGCCGGTAAAGGTCAGCTTGGTATTGTACAACACCGCTTCGAACAGGCTTCGATAGCGCACCTCCGGCGTCATGTCGCCGCTGATATCGAGTGTTTCGGGCAGGAAATGCAGATATTTGAGGTTGAAACGGGTCTTGCCCCGGTCGTCCTTGTAGTAGGTTTTGAAGGGCACGGTCAAAAAAGGCCCGGTAATGGTCTGGCTGTCGCCCCACTTCTCGTTGATCTCCCGGACCACCTCATCGCGCCGCTGCTGCCGTTCGCGGATCAGGCCCTTGATCATCGAGGCCGGAATGAGCAGCAGCAGGATCAGAATGCCGACCGAGATGATTTTCAGGGTGATGGAGCGCTTGATGAATTGGGAGGTCTTTTTGACGATGTCCGCAGAGTTCTCCATAGGGGGCCCTTTCAGCTGTACCGAGTTCGGAGCGACGGTTCCTGGGATTTTGACTATGTTGCATAGTAAATGCGCCTATGAATTCCTTCAAGAAATTATTTGTTGGTGCTCATGGAGTGGCGGATCTGCCCATGATGAATATTGTGTTTCGGAATGCTTCCGTTTTTATGGCTATGTTGACAAGGGAAGTTTATGTAATAGCCTGTATTAATGGTAGCCAAGGTAGTTTGGGTTTGATGGTTCAAAGCGCTGTTTCTCAACGGGAGGATCCTCCATGGAACTTATTCAAATGTTGACAAGTCAGCTTGGCATTTCAGGCGATCAGGCCGAAGGCGGCGCAGGGCTCCTATTCAAAATGGCCAAAGAAGCCCTGGGCGTTGATGACTTCAGCCAGATCAGCAAGGCCGTGCCGGGTATAGATGGGCTCATTTCTTCGGCACCCGAAGAGGGTGGCCTTGGCGGCGCGCTTGGCGGGCTGGCTTCCGCGCTGGGTGGTGAGGCCGGTAAGCTCGGAGGCCTGGCCTCCCTTGCCGGTGGCTTCAAAAGCCTTGACCTGGATTCCGGAATGATCGGCAAGTTTGTGCCGATTATCCTGTCTTTCGTGCAATCCAAAGGCGGCGACACGGTAAAAAGTATTCTCCAGAAAGTTCTGCAATAAGCGAGGGGACGTCCCGGTATTGATCGCACTTGAACGTGATGGGCGCAGGTTGGACATCCATGAAGAGGAGGTTCACATGTCGTACAAAATTGACGAGATTGAGGGAATCGGACCGGCGTACAAGGAAAAGCTCGGGGGGGCAGGTATAGCAACCACCGACGATCTGCTTAAGTTGTGCGCCAGTGCCAAGGGACGTAAGGACGTAAGCGAAAAGACCGGCATAGGCGCAGCGTTGATTCTCAAGTGGGCGGATATGGCGGATCTGATGCGGATCTCCGGCATCGGACGACAGTTTGGTGAACTGCTCAAGGCTTCCGGTGTCGACACGGTGAAGGAACTGCGGACGCGAAACGCTGAGAACCTTGCGCAAAAACTGGCCGAAGTCAACGGTGAAAAGAAACTGGCCAAGGCCGTGCCGGCCGTTACCCAGGTGCAGGACTGGATCGACAAAGCCAAAGTGACCGAACCGCTGATTACCCACTGAAAACTCGGTGGCCTGTCGGCGACGTCAGGTTTTGAACACAGAAAAGGCCCGCCATCTGTTTCAATGGCGGGCCTTTCGCGTCGAGCAACCATCAGGCTAGAAGCGCCAGTTCAGAAAAACCATACCCGGCGCCACCTCGTTGGGCAGGTTGGTGAACCATCCCCTGGTCTGGTTCATGATGTTGAGCAGGCCGATCTGCAGCCCTTTGTCACAGCTGTCGGCGAAGTTGATGAAGCCGAGCTGAAGGCCGTGCAAATTGGTCGCATAATTGAACGCCGCTCCTTGTACGCCGGTGGCTTTTCCCGAGGCGTAGTTGGCAAGGAAGGCCAATTGCAACCCTTTGTAGTTTTGCGCATAATTTGCCAAAAGGCCGAGGGACAGGCCGGAACTGGTCCCCGTAGAGCCGTTGACAATACCGAGAGTTAGCGCGTCTTGGGGGTTTTCACTCCAGATGCCGAGGGAGAATCCGGCAATGCGGGTGCCTCTGGGATGGATGGCGAGGTCGGGGGTAATACTCGCCTGAAAGCTGTTAGATGCGGCAAATGCTCCGGTAGCAAAGAGACAGAATAAAAGTGTAAGAACCCATTTTTTCATGTTTTTTCCTCCATGTTAAGTAATTGAAATTGCCCTGCGACAATCGGCAAACGAATGAGGCCAGTCAATATCGAGACCCTAAGAGAAGTTTGGGCCGATACAGAATATCTGCTTCATAGAGCAAGATTCAGTCCCAATTGACCAATGAGGAGTCATAGACCACATAATTTATGGCCTTGGCTGTAGATCAACAGCTGTCTGCCAGGCGCAACAGGCAGGTCTGTTGTTTTTTCAGGTTTTGATGTTTTTAGAGTTGAGATTGAATCAGGGCCTTAGATCCAGGCATTGGAAATATTGAGTTGGAAACACGTCGTCATTTGACGACCGGCATTGTACCTGAGGGAAGGTGTTGGCGAAGCAGCATTTACTCAATGCAGCAAGAGTAACAGGCAAAAAAAGGACCGCAAAATTTCTCAGGAATGCCCTGGGGAAAGGAAAAAGAGTCAGGCCTGGCGGGGGAATTTTGTTCGGCGCAACCCCTTTTTTTTCCAATGGCAGTTGTCTGACCGTCAGACCTGACCCTCTTAACTAAAAGTCTTTATGACTCCACGGAACATCGGGCATAGAGTCGGTAATTATTTTCGAAAGCCGTATTCAAGGGTATAAAATTGCGGATTTAATTCAGCCAGGGGGGCGCGCAGTTTGTCCAATTGATCCCTCGGACCATGAATCTCCAGGCGTTCTATTTCGGCCAACTGCAGGGCTTCCTGCAGCAGGGAGCCGACATTCTCCAAATGGTCGAGCAGGCCTTCAGCATCGGCGTATCCCTCCCGGCAATGGGCGTGCTCGCCGTCGAAACTGAAACCGTAGTAGAGGCATTTGGGTTCTTTTTCCGAGCTTGTGACAAATTTGGAGCAGAGTTCCTTGAATTGGGCCAGGTTTTCTGCCGGGATCTTGAAATAGGGAGCGATGGAACAACAGGTATCCTGTTTGGACATAACGGTTTCCTTTCTTTAGGTTGTTTTTCGTTGTGCCGAAAAAAACCCGCACCGATGTCTGATCATGTTCAGACGCGATGCGGGTTTCGTTGGGTCTGCCAGAGCAGAGGACGAAGCGGGCGCTTGTATTCGCAACGTATATCCCCCTCGGTTAATCGAAACGCTTCGAAAGAGCCTCCTTGGAGATATTTATTAATTTGTCATGTCACAAATATCATGGGCTGTCAATGTTAGAATAGACAAAGGATCTGCCGGGCTTAAAGCAGAAACAGGCGAGTCTCTTTCATTTCAAACCGGTTGCCCTATTCAGCCCTGCCCAACTCTCCATCGGCCATCTTGATGTGCCCCACCTGCCGCCAGGGGATGCCGAGCAACTCGGAGCCGGCGGCATCGACGGCCACCGGATCGAAGCCGGCCAGCAGCTTGTTGGGCGTCGGATCGCAGGTCGGACCGCCGAGATGGTAATCGGCCAAGCCGATGGTGGCGTCAATAAAGGCCAGGTCGGGCGTGCAGTAGCGGTTGAGTTCAAAGATCGAGGACTGCATCTGGTGGTGAAAGGCCGATTTCTTCCAGTGGCCGCCTTTCTGGTAGTAAGCCGGTGGCGCCACGCCAATCATGTTTTTCATACTCAGGGTAACGGCAGCCAGGGAGTGGGCCTTGAGGACTGCGGCGGAAAGGAGAAAGCTTTCCATCACCAGGCGCGGCATCATGAAGGCGGGAAAGACTTTGTTGCGCTCATCGCGCAGTTCAATAAGGTCCGCTTCATTGAGGTCGACCAGTGCGATGCCCTCTTCTTTAGCTAGACGGTCGTAGCCGTGAATGGCAAAAATCTCATCGGTGGTCAGATGCTTTTCGCCTGTTCCCTCGGCGATGATGATTTCTGCGTCGCTCCACTGGCGACAGGCTTTCACCAGGCCGGCGCAAGCGGCCACCGGCAGGGTCACCGGCGGCGGCGAGGCGTTGACCAGATTGGGTTTAATCAGGATACGCTGCTGCCGGCGGAGCACCTCGGGTGCGCCAATATCCTTCAAAAGGGCGGTAATGGTCTCTTCGTAAGAGCAAAATTCGGTTGTGGCGCAGGGTCGTTGCATGCGGATATTGTAGCGGCAGTAAAGTGGCTAAGCAATCCGATTTGTTGCATTCATGATTTTGGCGGGAGGACTTGGTTACTCCTCTGGCTTATCGATCTGGGCGAGTTTTACTTCTTCCAGTTTGGCGCTGACCTCGCTGAAGCTGCCGTGAAACACCTCTCCGTCTTCACAATAAGGCTCTTCGTTGATGACCAGGTAGTATTTGCCTTCGTCTTCTTTATAGACACTGTAGGCGTAAGCGCCGAAACTTTCGGTGTAGATAGCTATGGGTGTCATGTTGCCTCTCCTTTTCCTGGTGGCATGGAAGCCCTCTAGAAGCTAAGCAATTAATACATTTGGTCTTGATGGGGCTTAAAACCGGCGGGTCGCGTCCCGCCAGACGCCTTCCTTTTTGTCCAGGCGGCAACAAAAAGGAACCAAAAAGTGCCTTGCCACTGCGTGGGGCATGCTGTGTCGGATGGTAGGTGAAGCCTTAAAGCTTTTGAACCTAGTTCACCGTGACGGCAATTTCTTTGAGCGGCCTCTCTTCCGAAAGTTGATTGCTATAACGATCGGTCTGTCTCTCTTGCCAACATTGATCGTAGGGGCTGCTGGGTTTGAAAAACCAACAAGCAAATGCAACCCCGATATGCTGCCTGTTGTTATTCGTTCATTCGAATGCCGCAAAAGCGGCTTTGGCCACGGCGGTGTTGTCGACATAGGCACAGTGCATCATGTCATGGCCATGAACCATGCGTAGTAACCTTTCGGACCCTTTGCCTTTGGCAAACAGGGGGATCAGGCTGTTGGTGTGGTAGTCGTGATGCCATTCCATGCCGGGCAAATGATTGCGACCCCGGTTGACTAGGGGCTGCCAATCCGGATCGGAGCCGGGACCGGTCAGATAGCCTGTTTCGTGATCCCCGGTGACTATCAGCAATGTTTCGTCCCAGCTGCTGTGAGTTTCCACCCAGCGCACCACTGCCGCCACCGTACGGTCGAAATCGAGCTGTTCCTCGATCATGCGCCCCGACTGATTGTCGTGGCAGGCCCAGTCTACCGCTCCTCCTTCAATCATCAGGAAAAACCCGTCGGGATCGTTGTCCAGGACGTTGAGGGCCGCGCGGCTCAATTCGGTCAGGGTCGGCACCGTTTTAAGCAATGGCACCGCATAAGGTCGGGCATGCAACTCGCCGCTGCGCCCCTGTTGCAGGGTTTTTCCCACCTGGGCAAGACCGAGCAGTCGCCTGGGGGTGGCGCCCATGGCCAATTTTTGAAAATCTTCCCGCTTTTCGATAAGGGTCCAGGGGTCGACCAAACCGTCACCGTCGGCATCGCCGCCCAGGGATCCGGCTTGCAGCTCAGCCCAGGTGTCCCTGCCCCCGACGGACTTAAAGGTGCGGGCCGTCTGGAGTCGGCGTCCGTCTCCGTCAAAGAAGGGATGGCCGCAGCCAATGATTACATCTACCGCGCTGTCACGCAACATGAGGTTGGCTATGGTGGAGCCGTTTTTCCGGCTTGGATCATGCACCGCGAAGGCTGCGGGCGTAGGATGGGAGAAGAGAACGCTGGTCACCAGGCCGCTGGCCTTGCCGAGTTTTTCGGCGCGTTCTACGAGGTTTTCCGCCGGTTGCAGACGGCCGTCTTTACCGGGAACCATGCCGATGCTGCCGCGATGAGTTTTGTGGCCGGTAGCCATGGCGGTGGCAGCCGCAGCCGAGTCGGTGGCACCCTGGATTGCCCATCCAAAGGAGTCCCATGCTTTTTTGGAGTTGTAACCGCCATCAAGGGCATAGGTGCTCATTGCCAGCCGTACCGGAAAGTCGGCATAGGCCTGGCTATTGGTGCGGCCACTGGCGTAGAGACTGGCTGCCTCAGTGTGGTTAAAGCCCATACCGTCGCTGATCATGATGATAATGTTTTTGGTCGGTGTTCTTTGCGCTGCCTCGACGGGGGCAGGCCGGGCGCAGATAATCACTGCCAGGAGCAAACAGGCATAAAGAAAGTTTCGCGGGCTTAACATGTTTAACTCCTGATGAATACGGGCAGGAAGGAGAGGCTGTAGCGGAAACCCGGAGTCGGTGCGACGTTCTGGAAAAGAGTCTAAGCTGCCCTCATCGCATTTCAAATGGTTTTCAAGTCTTCGGCGGCTCGCAGGTCTTTGAGCTTGTCGTGCACGTCATCAAAGGAGCCCTCGAACAGATGTCCTTCTTCCTTATAGGGTTGTTCGTCAATGACCAGGAAATAGCTTTCGCTTTCTTCGTCCTGGCAGATGGTATATCGGTGCTCCGTGCTGTCTTCGCTGTAAACGACCAAAGATCCCATGGCTACTTTCCCTGATGGCGCACCCAAAGTGCCTAGCCACCCTGTAAGTTTTTGCGAGTGTATTTTCTTTGGTTGAGGGTCTCAATTTTAAGCGCTGATTCTCGAAACCTCATTAGAGAAGGTATTTAATTGTACCCGAAAAACCCCTCTGTCAACATTTTTTTCGGAAAAAAGATTAAATATTTACAGCCGTAATTTGTAGCCGCTGCCAAGCAGTATTGCCGCCCAGGCAAAAAGAGCCGTGGCCATCAGTCCGGAAACCAGGAACGCGGTACTCAGGGACAGGTCGCCGACCCCGAGGATGGCATGGCGAAAGCCGTCGATGAGGTAGAGCATGGGATTGAAATGTGATAGTCGCGCCCAGAAAGGGGGCAGGATGGAGACAGGATAGAAAACGCCACCGAGATAGATCAGCGGCAGGATCAGAAAGTTGTTGTACATCGATAGCCCATCGAAATTTTTAGCATAGATGGCGGCGATGAGGCCGAATTGGGCAAATAAAAAGCTGGCCATGGCGGCCATGGCAACGGCCGCCCAAGGATGGACGAAGGGCAGTTTGGCGAAGAAACAGGAGATGATCAGTACCACCGAGCCGACGAGCAATCCACGGAGCATGGCCGCCAGGGTGTAGGCCAGAATGAATTGGGGCGGTGTCAGGGGCGTGACCAACAGATCGACGATATTTCCTAAATAGCGTGAGATGAACAGGGACGACGAGGTATTGGCGAAACTGTTGTTGATGACACCCATCAGGATCAGTCCGGGAATAACGAACTGGGCGTAGGAGAAGTCCTCCATCACCGAAATACGCTGACCGAGGGTGGCACCGAAAACAAAAAGGTAGAGGGAGGCGGTGACGATGGGCGTGAGCAGGGTTTGAAAAGAAACCCGCAGAAACCGCCGTACCTCTTTTTGCAGCAGGGTAGCGAAGGGCAGCCAGGGTATGAAGCGCTGTTTCTGGCGCAGGCGGTCGATCATGACGAACTCCCTTTGCGGTCGCTGAGTTGTAAACCGGTAAGATCGAGAAAAACTTCTTCAAGACCCGGCCGCGGAAGTTCAATATCGCGGATCGGCAGATGGAGTTGAGCCAAAAGTTGCAGGACTTCGGCCATGACGACTTCGCCGGCCAGGCTGATTCTCAGCCGTTTACCGTTCTCTTCAAGGTGCCCGTGTAATACTTCCAGAGCGGTGGGCACCCGGTCGAGGGGAGTGTCCAGATGCAACAGCATCGAGCGGCTGTCGAGACGATCCAGCAGGTCGGTGGTCCGTTCCAGGGCCACCAGCTTACCTCCGCTCATGATAGCGATGCGGCTGCACATCTGCTCGGCTTCTTCCAGGTAATGGGTGGTGAGCAGCACCGTGGTGCCAGCCTGGTTCATCTCCCGCACGAATTCCCATAAGGCGCGGCGAAGTTCCACATCGACCCCTGCAGTCGGTTCGTCGAGAATCAGCAGTTGCGGTTTATGAATCAGCGCCTTGGCGACCATGAAGCGTCGTTTCAGGCCACCGGACAGTTTCATCATGGATTTATGCAAGTGAGGACCGAGGCCGAGACGTTCGATAAGCAGTTCGCGCCAGGCCTTGTCGTCCCTCACACCGTAATAACCGGCGTGAATTTTCAGGGCCCGGTCGATGGAAAAAAAATGGTCCGTAACGAGTTCCTGATGCATGACCCCGACCAGGCGACGGGTCTGCCGATACTCGTGCACGGCGTCGTGACCGAAGATGCGCACCGTGCCGCTGTCGATGCGGCAGACGCCGCTGATCATGTTGATTGTGGTGCTTTTGCCGGCGCCGTTGGGACCGAGCAAGCCGAAAATCTCCCCCGGTTCGATGGTCAGGGAGAGGTCGTCGACGGCTTTGGTACCGGCGAAACTTTTGTGCAGATGGTCTATTTGAAGGGCAGGAGTCATGGTCGAAACTTTAGCAATAAACGCAGCGAAGATCAAACTTATGGTTTCTGCTTTTGCCTGTCCCTACCCCTCCCCCTGTGACGCAGCTGGAGCGGAGTGGACGTTTTGCGAAAAAGGCGGGGAAACTGTTTGAGCGAAGCGAGTTTTTGCCCGCCCGCAAAACGTCTGCGTAGTGCAGGGAACCCGAAGGGCAAGGAGTTGGGGCGCGTTTCTCTGCTTACTCTCTTTTCGCGCAAAAAGAGAGTAAGGCGTCGCGCGGGGACGCGACCCCGCGGTCATGCAGGCCCAGCTAAAGCCAAAACAGAAAACCAGGTAAATCTTAAAATTGGCTGGTTCCGCCGGGCCAAGCGCGTTTGGAGGCACTCTCAGGGAGTTGAAAACCGTAAATCGTGAGGCGTAATAAGTGATGAGTAAAGTGTAAAGGGTAGGTTAATCGGCCAGAACCACCCGGTTGCGCCCGGTTTCTTTGGCATGGTAGAGGGCCTGGTCGGCCTTGGCGATAAGATCGTCGGGCTGGCTGCCCCGTTGCGGGACCATGCTGGCGATGCCGACACTGACGGTTATCTTGTCGGAGATGCTTGACGCGATGTGGGGCAAATCCAGGGACTCTACGGCGGCCCGGCACTGTTCGCCTAGAGATCTGGCGGCGGAATCGGTGTGGGGCAGAATCAGGGCGAATTCCTCGCCCCCGTAGCGGGCCACCAGGTCCCGGGGGCGGGAGGTTTGGTCATGAAGTTTCCTGGCTACCTGGCGTAGGCAGTTGTCGCCTTTCAGGTGGCCGTAATGATCGTTATAGGCTTTGAAACAGTCGATGTCGATCAGCATCAGAGTGAGCGGCTGCTGTTCGCGAATGCCCCGTTTCCATTCGACGTCCAGGTGACTGTCGAAGTTTCGGCGGTTGGCGATGTCGGTAAGGCCGTCGGTCATGGACAGGCTGGCCAGTTTGTCGTTGGTTTCGTTGAGTTTGCGGGTCCGGGCCTTGACCAACTCCTCGATTTCCGCTGAACGGATGGCGGCCATCCGCAGATAAGCGGCGATCAGAAAGGTGAAAATAAATCCGGATAGCATGATCAGGTGCGGAATACGGCTGCTGTGGCGGTTTAAGTAGCTATCCGTCGGTACGGCACGAATGCGCCACTGGTGGCCGGCTATCTCAGGCAGTTCATCCAGGTAGGCCTCCTCCGATGCAGGTATTCCAACAGGAGTTCGATGGTGATAGAGAATTCGATATTCCGATTCCGCCGTATGGTCTAAAAGGGTCAGGTCGATGCCCAGGGTGGAATGTTTTTCCAGCAACTTTGCCAATAGGTCGTCAACGTTGAAAAAACCTGCGATAAAGCCGCGCAAAGGAGGACTGTCACTATTTGCGTCATCAGTTGCAAGGACCGGCAACAAGGCAAAAAAGCCCCGGATTTCAGGTTTATTGGCAAGCAGAGGAAACTGAACGATTGCCTGCAGCTTGCGCTGAGACAGGGCAGCTTGCAGGGCTGGCCGTATGGCTGGCACCGCAGCCAGATTAAAATCAAGAAGTTCGCTACGGTTCTGCTCAGGGGAAAAATAAGCGAGGGGGTAGCTCGGCTCCTGGGACGGGTGTTCTATTTGTGGGACCCAGCCCAAGGCCAGGATATTCGAATGGCGTGTCAGGGTTTCCCTGGCGACTCGTTGGAACTCCTCGTCGGAGACGGCGGTCGAACCGTCGAACAGAGCTTTGAGCAGGTAGAGGGCCTCGAGCTGGAAGGTCAGTTCCTGAGAAAACTGGTTGCCGATGGCATCGACTTCAGCTTTGAACCCGGACAGGATCTCCCGTCTCTGCTGTCGATAAAAGCTGCCAGCCATCAGGGCGCTGAAGGTGAGGCTGACCAGAATTACACATAACAGGGCCACCTTTTGAGAGGGTTTTATCGGCATCCGGAATTCTCGCTTAGGGGAAAGAGCGTTGACTCAGTCATCTTTAGACCGTGCCGGAACGCCGAAGAATCGCGCTGCCAGAATGCCGATCTCATACAGGACCATAAAGGGGCCGGCCAGAGAGAGTTGGGAGATGATGTCGGGGGGCGTGAGCACCGCACCGACCACGAAAGCGAGCAGAATGGCGTATTTACGGTGGCGTCCAAGCCAGTGGTGGTCAACGATGCCCATGCGGGCCAAAAAGAAGATGACGATGGGCAGTTCGAAGACCAGGCCGAAGGCCAGGAGTAATTTACTCGACAGGGCCAGATAGGCACCCATGGAGAGCATCGCTTCCATGCCGCCATCGGTGCCGAAGTTGACCAGAAAGCGGAACACCAGTGGAAAAACGTGGCGGAAGCCGAACCAGGTGCCGGTGGCGAAACAGAGGCTGCTGGCCAACACGAAAGGCAAGGCAAGGCGTTTTTCGTGACCATAAAGACCGGGAGCGACAAACAGCCACAGTTGCCAGAGGATCACCGGCAGGGCCAGCAGCAGGCCGCCGAGGGCGGCGATTTTTAGATAGGCGAAGAAGGGCTCGGTGGCACTGATAAAGACCAGCGAGCTGCCTTCGGGCAAGGCCGCTTGGACCGGTTGAGCGATGAGTTGGAAGAGCCTTTCAGAGACCGTGTAACAGAGAGCGAAAGCCACCAGCCAACTGCCGACACAGATCATCAGTCGGCGACGCAGTTCTTCCAGATGGGCAGTAACGGGAAGCTCATCCATGGTTTTCGGGGTCTTTCGAAGTTGTTTCCTCCTGCGGGTTTTCGACCGGTTGGTCGATTTCTCCCGGTTCGCCCGGCTCATCAAGGGAAACGTGCAGGTCGCTGGTGGCGCGCTTGAATTCAGCCAACCCCTTGCCCAGGGCACGGGCCAGTTCGGGCAGTCTTTTAGGGCCGAGCACCAGCAGGGCTACGCCTAGAATGATAAGGATTTCGGTCATGCCGAGATTGAACATTCTTTTTTCCTTAACCGGTAAATACGAAGGATCCCAAGGAGTCTTTTGGACAATAACGGCAACAGCCATTTCTGTCAAGCATTGGAAAAGCCTGATAAAGGTTTGACATATAAGGGCTTTTGCACTATTATGCGAGCCGTTGTTCAGCCCTGTAGCCCTTTGCCAAGGACGATGGCGGCGCAAAAAGTTCAGCCTGCGATATCCTGCAGGGCTATTTTTTGTTTGGCCATCCCACGATTTTTTGCGAAAGCTTCAAGGAAGAAAATAATGAATCAGCAACAACTCAAGGATGAAATCCGTCGCTTGGCGGACGAGCGCGATGCCCTGATCATGGCGCATTTTTACCAGCGTGACGAGATTCAGGAGATTGCCGATATCGCCGGGGATTCCCTTGCGATGGCCATCGAAGCCGCCAATACCGAGCGTAAGGTGATCGTTCTGTGCGGAGTTCATTTCATGGCCGAAAGTGCCGCTATCCTGGCTCCCGAGAAGACCGTGCTGCTGCCTCGCACCGAAGCCGGCTGCCCCATGGCAGATATGGTCACCGCCGAAAAGCTGCGGGAGATGAAGGAGCGCCTGCCGGGCCGGCCGGTAGTCACCTATGTCAACTCCAGCGCCGCGGTTAAGGCTGAGAGCGACATCTGCTGTACTAGCGCCAATGCTGTGGCGGTGGTCAATTCCCTTGATGCCGACGAAGTGATCCTGGTGCCGGACCGCAATCTCGGTCGCTACATTGCTGCAAACACCGACAAGAAGTGCCACTTCTGGGAAGGCTACTGCCCCTTCCATGACCAGTTGCCCGAAGAGGACGTGCTGGCGGCCAAGGAGCAGCATCCCGAAGCCTTATTCCTGGCCCATCCTGAATGCCGGCCGCAAATTTTGAAAATGGCCGACCATATCGCTTCGACCAGTGGCATCATCGATTTTGTCAAAAAGAGTCCGGTGAAGAAGTTCATCATCGGTACAGAGGTTGGCGTCCTTTTCCGGTTGCGTAAAGAAAACCCGGACAAGGAGTTCATTATGCCAAACTCGCTGCTCTTCTGCCAGACCATGAAATATACGACCCTGGAAGATGTGCTCAAGTGTCTGCAGACCATGAGTCCGCAGATTACCGTCGAGGCGGAGACCAGCCGCAAGGCCAAGCTGGCCCTGGATCGCATGCTGGCGGTACCGCGGGACTGATGCCCGTTTCAATCTCTGATCTTTTCGGCGGGGGCGTGCTAAGGTACGCCCCCGCACTAGTTTAGTTTTCATCCGGAAACGGCACTTTTCCCCAATCTCTTCGTCAATCTGCACGCTTGCTTGTTTTCCTTGACCTTGGAAAAAATTGCTCGTTTCCCCTATGAAAACAGCACTGTATCCATCCTGCGTTATCGGATGAACAATATTTATGAACCAGCCGCCTTCCAGCGATATCGCACATGCCACCGTAAATTCCTTTGCCGATGCAGTTCCTGCCGGTCATAGTGAAGTCTGCGGATTGGTCGGTTCGGCGTCCGCCTATCTGCTCAGTCGGCGCCTGGTCAGCCGCAGTGAACCGCTGTTTATAATCGCTCCCGATCAGCAACAGGCCGAGCGCTTAGCCGCCGACCTGGCTTTTTATCACTCCCATCCCGATCAGATAGCCCTCTTTCCCCATTGGGAGGTCGGTCCGTACGAAGCCCTGACACCCCATCCCGATATTGAAGCTACTCGCGTCGCAACGCTGGCTGCTCTGCACGCCGGCCGATTAAGAGCGGTGGTATTGACGGTACGCAGCCTCATGCAGCGGGTTATGCCGCGCCAGGTGCTGGCCGGGCTGTGCGAGGAATTGACGGTAGGAAGCGAAGTGCCCCGGGACGCCCTGTTGCGACGGCTGGTGGAACTCGGTTATCACTCGGTACCCCTGGTGGAGGATCATGGCACCTTTTCGGTTCGGGGGGATATTCTCGATGTTTATCCCCCGACCTTGGAAACGGCTGTGCGCATCGAGTTTTTTGGTGATCAGGTTGAACGCATGCGGCCTTTCGATACGGTAAGCCAGCGATCGACCAGCGAGCATTTGAAGTCGTTGCAGTTGTTGCCCGCCCGGGAAATGGTCCTGGCCGGTGAGCATCTGGAGATATTCTGTCGTGCCCTTAAGGAACGTTGCGATACCCTCCATATTTCCCGTACTCAGCGGGAAGCCCTGTTGGAAGAAATTCGCGAAGGATTGCTGGCTCCGGGCCATGCCTTTCTCATGCCTCTCAACTACGGTACCCTGGACAGTTTTTTCGATTATGCCGTGGATGGTCACTGGGTGGTGCTCGATCCGCCTGCGGTGGAAGAAGAAGGCGACCGTTTCGCTGCCGAGATAACCGATGGCGAACGGCGCATTGCTGCCGGCGGTGAACTGTTCGTGCCGGCCGAAGCGCTGTTTCTTGCTCCGGAGCAGGTCAGCACTGCTTTGGCTGGTCAATCGCGTACGGACCTGTGTTCTCTGGAGCTTTTTCAGCTGGCCGAGGAACTGCCCCGTTACCGCTTTGTAGCTCAGGGTAACGGCGATTTGCGCGAAGGGGTGGACACCGGTTCTTTAGCGGCTCGTTTAACCGCACGTCTTCAGGACTGGCGGGAAGAAGGCTGGCGGGTATTGCTGGTCTGCCATCAGCAGGGACAGGCTGAACGCCTGCAGGACCTGCTGCGACCACACGGCCTGGAGCTTCCCCTGAGTGAGGGAGTGAGTTTACAACAGTTACAGCCGGGGCAGTTGGCCCTGACTCTCGGCGATCTCTCGAGCGGCTTCCGCCTGCCCGATGAACAGTTGGCGGTGGTAGGCGAGGAAGAAATTTTCGGCCGCCGCAGTCATCGCCGCGGTTTGAGCGAGGCCCGCGCCCAGGCTATGCTCTCCTCTCTGGCCGAGTTGCGGGAAGGGGACTATGTGGTCCACGCCGACCACGGTATCGGCATCTATCGCGGCCTGCTGCATCTCGCTACCGGATCGGTGGCGGGAGATTTTCTGCATCTCGAATACGCCGGTCAGGACAAGCTCTATCTGCCCGTCGATCGTATCGAAAAAGTGCAGAAATATGTCGGCGGCGAAGGCCATACCCCGCGCCTCGACCGCATGGGCGGCGGTGCCTGGGAAAAGGCCAAGTTGCGGGCCAGAGCAGCGGTCGAGGAACTGGCCCGGGAGCTATTGCAGCTCTATGCCAAGCGTACCATGAGCGAGGCCTTTCGCTACTCGCCTCCGGATAACCTGTTTCGTGAATTCGAGGCGGCCTTTCCCTACGAAGCGACCCCGGACCAACAGGCGGCCATCGACGAGGTTCTGGCCGACATGCAGTCGGAGCAACCCCTTGACCGCTTGATTTGCGGCGATGTGGGATACGGCAAGACAGAGGTGGCGATTCGAGCCGCGTACAAGGCAGTGCTCGACAACAAGCAGGTGGCGGTGCTGGTGCCGACCACGGTCCTGGCCCGGCAGCATTGGCTCAATTTTCAGGAGCGCCTTAAAGGCTGCCCGGTGACGGTGGAGATGGTCTCGCGTTTTCGTACCGCCGCCGAGCAGAAGGAGGTGCTCAAACGCACCGCCGCAGGCCAGGTCGACATTCTCATCGGTACCCACCGACTGCTGCAGCGGGACGTGCGTTTCAAGGATCTGGGACTGGTGGTGGTCGACGAGGAGCAGCGCTTTGGTGTCAGTCACAAAGAACGCCTGAAGAAGCTCCGGGCCGAGGTCGACATGCTGACCCTGACCGCCACTCCCATTCCCCGTACCCTGCATATGAGCATGCTCGGTCTGCGCAACCTGTCGGTTATCGATACCCCACCCGTCGACCGGCAGGCCATTCGTACTTATGTCACCCGTTTTGAGGACGATCTAATCCGCCAGGCGATTCTGCGGGAGCTGCGTCGCGGCGGCCAGGTCTTTTTCGTGCACAACCGGGTTCAGTCCATCGATGCCATGGCCGGTTTCCTGCGCACCCTGGTGCCGGAAGCCAAGGTCTCGGTTGGCCACGGGCAGATGGGAGAAAAGGCCCTGGAAAAGGTCATGCTCGATTTTATCGAAGGCGAGAGCAACGTCCTGGTGTGCAGTACCATTATCGAAAACGGTATCGATATCTCCCGGGCCAACACCATCATTATCAACCGCGCCGACTGTTTCGGCCTTTCCCAGCTCTACCAGCTGCGGGGCCGGGTAGGACGTTCTGACCGCCGCGCCTACGCCTATTTGTTAATTCCCGGTGAAGGCACCCTGACTCGCGATGCGCGGGAGCGGCTGCGGGTGCTGCAGGATCTTACCGAGCTCGGCGCAGGTTTCCGTATCGCCAGTCATGACCTGGAACTGCGCGGTGCCGGTGACCTTCTCGGCGGTCGGCAGTCGGGACAAATAGTCGCCATCGGCTTTGAAATGTACAGCGAGTTGCTGGAGGAGACCATTAACGAACTGAAGGGTCAGCAGCAAGAAGAGCGGGTCGATCCGGAAATCCGCCTTGGCCTGTCGGCCTTTCTGCCGGAGAAGTACCTGCCTGACCCCAACCAGCGGTTGGTTTTTTATAAAAAACTCGCGGCCGCCAATGACGAGGAGACCCTTTACCTGGCGGCCGATGAATTACGGGACCGCTACGGTAAATTGCCCGAACCGGCGACCCTGTTGTTGGAAGTGATGAAGCTTCGGGTACTGATGAAGCGCCTGCGCATCGAGCAGGCCGAGTACGATGGACGACAACTGGTTTTCGCCTTCCGAGCAGATACGCCGGTGACGCCGGAACAGATACTCGCCCTGGTTCGCCCCGAAGGCAGTCTTTTTACTTTCAGTCCCGATTACCGGTTATCCTTGCGCTGCGGCCGACAGGCCGGTGAAGCGCTATTGGCCGCGGCCAAAAAAGCATTGCAAGGCTTTCTTTAGCTGTGCTACATGATAGCTTGTGTTGACAGCCCCCCGTAGTGCATTCGAAAAGAGAAGCCCTTGAAGACTCATTGCGGCGTTACCCTGCGTCTCTTCCTTTTAGTCTGCTTAATTATTGCTTTGTTGAGCGCCTGTCGAAAGCAGGACGAGCCGGCGTCATCCGTCCTGGTACGGGTGAACGAGCGGGTTATTTCCTTCGACCGCTTCGAAGCCGATTTCTCCCGCCATCTGGCCGCCCGGGGCATCGTGGCCGAGGAAGCCCGCCTGGAGCTCAAGCGTCCCTTTCTGGCCCAGATAATAAATCGCGAGCTGATTCTGTCAGCCGCTGACCGCAGCGGTATCAACCTGACCCTGGCTCAGCAGGAAGCGGTAGTTGCCGAACACCGAAAGGACTATGCAGAGGATGATTTCCAGGGGATGCTTCAGGAGCGGCAGCTGACCGAGCCGATCTGGCGTCGCCAGTTGTTGGAAAACCGGCGCATCGAAGAGGCCATCAGCCTCCTGGCCTATCAGGATATAGTCATCACCTCAAAGGAGGTCGAGGACTATTTCCGAAAGCAGCGGCAAGAATTCGACCGGCCACAGCAGGTTCGCGCCCGTCAGATCACTTTGGCCAAAGAAGTCGATGGGCAGCGGGTCCTTGGTCAGATACGCCAGGGTCTCGATTTTGCCGAGGCGGCACGGCGCTTCTCCATTTCACCCGATGCCGAGCAGGGCGGCGATCTCGGTTTTTTCGGCCGAGGTCAGATGCCCGGTGCTTTCGATGCGGTGGTCTTCGAACTGCCCATTGGGCGTATCAGCGAGCTGGTTAAAAGTGAATACGGTTACCACCTGTTTCTGGTCGAAGAGCGACGTGCTGCCCAGCGTTTAACTTTAGAACAGGTCCAGGATGAAATTAAGGCCCGTTTGCGAGCTGAAAAGGAAGAAGAAGCCTATCGGAATTGGCTGCAGGATTTGCGAAGCCAAGCTACTATCGAGGTCGATTGGACCTTGTTGTAAGGACGATTCATCAACCTGTAAGTGAGGAACTGACGTTATGAAGGGTTTTATTCTGTCATTGGCCGCCTGTATGCTTCTGCATGTGTTGCCGGCCCAGGCCGAAGTGGTCAGCCGCATTGCTGCCGTGGTCAACGACGATATCATTACCACCTTGGAACTAAATGATCGAATTGCCACCGAACTCGGTGCCGAGTCTGCCGCGAACATCGCCTCCGCTGAACGCCTTATGGTTCTGGATAAGATGGTTCAGGAAACTCTGGTTGAGCAGCGGGTCAAGCAGCTCGGGATGAGTGTTGGCGACGAAGAAGTCGAGCGGGCCATACAGGACGTTGAACGCCAGAACAATATCGACCGCAGCCAGCTGGAGCTGGCCCTGGCGGCCCAAGGTCTGACGATGGAGAATTATCGCGCTAAATTGCGCCGTCAATTGCTCGAGTTCAAACTGGTAGGTCGGGAAATACGCGACAAAATCGAGGTAACCAACCAGGAAACGCGAAATTACTACCGTGAGCATATCGAAGATTATCGCGAAGATCCCTTCTTTCGCCTGAGCCGTATCAGCTTCGCGACGCCGGCCGATATGGCTGCCGATCAACGCCGCGCCCTGCGCGCCTTGAGCCAGGAGGTTTTAGTACGTCTTCGTGCCGGCGAGGATTTTGATCAGGTTCTGGCGGTTTATCAAGGGGACAAGGGAGCCGAGGGCGGCCCCATGGGTCAGTTCGGCAAGGGTGATCTGACAGATCCCTTTGCCTCCGCTATCGCCGGCCTGATGCCCGGGCAGTACAGCGAGGTGATCGACACCCCTCAAGGCCTGCATATCCTGCGCCTTGACGAAATGAATCCCGGTCAAGTGCCCGATTTCGAATCGGTCAAGGAGCAAATCAGTCAGTTGCTTATCGAGCAGAAGCGGAAGGTGGCTCTTGAAGGTTGGGTGGACAACCTGAAAAAGGATGCCCATATCGAGATCAAGCTTTAAACATTGCTTGGCTCGCTGTTTACTAACCCGCCGGTTCGCCGGCGGGTTTTTTGTTACGGGAAGGGTGCTGATCACAGGTTACTCATCACTTATTACGCCTTTCAGCTTTTAAAAACGATGGCTTAGTCAACACCGGCGGGTCCGTCCCGCCAGACGCCTTCCTTTTTGTCCAGGCGGCAACAAAAAGGAAGCAAAAAGTGCCTTGCCACTGCGTGGGGCATGCTGTGACGGATGACAGAAGCGGGCTAAATACTTTTGAGCTGTCTCACCGTGACGGCGATTTCTTTGGGCGGCCCCTCTTCCGAAAGGTGGTTGCTGAAATGGTCGGTTCGTTTTTTTTCCAACAGTGGTCCAAAGGGCTGCTGGGTTTAAAACCTTCTAACTAATTCAAGTTCGCTGCTTGCCCTGCGGGTCCCTTGCGCTGCGTCACAGGGGGAGTGGTTATCACCGATTACTCATCACTTGTTACTCATTACGCTTTTTGCTTTTCAACCCCCTAAGAGTGCCGCCGAACGGAGGGATTTTAATCCGGAAAAGAAAGACGTCTGAGCAAAGCGAATCTCGTCTTTCCCGGATTAAAACTCCCGGAGAGAGGGAACCCGCCAGAGGCGGGCCAACGGTGGGGCCGTTTTCTTTTGATTACTTTTCTTTCGTCGGCACAAAGAAAAGTAAGCCGCCTGGCCGGGCGGAACCGGCCGACTTTGAAGTTTGTATTGGGAGTTGAAGGTCCTTTGCAGAAACTACAGGACCGCGGGGTTGCGTCCCCGCACGACGCCTTACTCTTTTTACGCGCCAAAAAAGAGTAAGCAGAAAAAGGCGCCCCGGCTCCTTGCCCTACGGGTTCCCTACGCTGCGCAGACGTTTTGCGGGCGGGCAAAAACTCGTTTCGCTCAAACAGTTTCCCCGCCTGTTTCGCAAAACGTCCACTCCGCTCCGGCTTCGTCACAGGGGGGGGAAGTAAACACGCCATAACTTTTCCGAAGTTAGTTGACCGACTTGATCATTGAGCCGGAAGCGGCAGGGAAGTATACTGAAACCTCATATTATGTAAGCCGAGGAGAACAAATGAAACAACCGATCATCATCACCATGGGCGATCCGACGGGAGTCGGACCGGAAATCATTATGAAGGCCTGGCTGGAGGGTCATTTTTCCGACGGCCAGCGGCCTCTTCTGGTCGCCGGTGATGGCGCGGTACTGCAGCGGGCGGCGTCCATCTTCGGAGCCGAGATAACGGTTGAATCTCTTGAGGATGGTGATCCCCAGGGGTTGGCCAGTCATCGCCTGCTCTGCGGCGAGCGGAGCTTGCTGCTCCAAAACCTCTCTGAGTTGCCGGCGGCGGGGTTGGTTTACGGCGAACCGGATCTGGCCTGCGGTCAGGCCATGATCCGCTATATCGAATGGGCCTGCGATCGCTGTCTGTCCGGCGAGGCGGCGGGGATGGTAACCGCCCCGGTGAACAAGCAGGCCTTGCGGGCCGCGGGCTGTAACGCTCCCGGCCATACCGAACTGCTCGCTGCCCGCTGCGGCGTTGAAAAGGTCGTAATGATGCTGGCCGGCAGCCGGTTGCGGGTCTGTCTGGTGACCACCCATCTGTCTTATAATGATGTGCCGGCGGTTCTAACTCCTGAGGAAATCTTGGCAACGGTGCAAATCAGCGATACTGCTCTGAGGCGTTTTTTCCGTCTGGACTCTCCCCGCCTGGCGGTATTGGCCCTCAATCCTCATGCCGGTGAAGGGGGGCAGTTCGGTGACGAGGAGCAGCGTCTTATTGCTCCGGCCATTGCGGCAGCCCGCCAGCAGGGTATCGATGCCAGCGGACCCCATAGCGCCGACACCTTGTTTCACTTTGCCGTGCAGGGTGCCTACGATGCGGTGATCTGCATGTATCACGATCAGGGGTTGATTCCCCTCAAGCTGCTTCATTTCGACGACGGGGTCAACGTGACCCTCGGCCTGCCCATTATCCGTACCTCCGTCGATCACGGCACCGCCTACGACCTGGCCGGCAGCGGCCGGGCCAGCGAAATGAGCCTGCTGGCGGCAGTGACCCTGGCTGATCAAATGGCTTCATAAGGTCGACAGCAGATGGCAGCGTTTGCAGCAGCAACGTTACTGTTTTGTTGTTGATTTTAAACCCTGCAGCCCCTTCGACCACTGTTAGCAAGAGAATTGGGTCGATCGTTTTAGTAACAAACTTACGGGAGAGGGGCCGCCCAAAGAAATTGAGGGCTCGGTAAGGTACCTCAAGTTTGTTAGCCTTCTCCATGTCTACGTGAACGCATGCTCCACGCAGTGGCAAGGCACTTTTTACTTCCTTTTTGTTGCCGCCTGGACAAAAAGGAAGGCGTCTGGCGGGACGCGACCCGCCGGTGTTCTCGATTTGTTTTACGGTTTTTAGATCCGCTTCAGTTCCAGCCCACCGACTCCGCAAAGCAATCCGCCCTTCTCCGCTTGAATTGCAAAGCCCTCCAACGCCATGCTAAAGTAATCCGTTGCCGTCTTAATTACGGCGCCATGTAAACCTGGCAAGCTATTATCCCTTCAAAAATTACGGAACCGAAAACAGCATGGCTGACAAGATCGTTATCAAGGGTGCCAACGAGCACAACCTACAGCATATCGACCTGGAAATTCCCCGCGACAAACTGGTGGTTATCACCGGAGTATCGGGGTCGGGCAAGAGTACCCTGGCCTTCGATACCCTCTATGCCGAAGGGCAGCGCCGTTATGTGGAAAGCCTTTCCGCTTATGCCCGGCAGTTTCTCGAGCAGATGGACAAGCCCGACGTGGAAAGCATCGAGGGACTGTCGCCGGCGATTTCCATCGAGCAGAAGACCACGTCCAAAAACCCCCGTTCGACGGTCGGTACGGTTACCGAAATCTACGACTATCTGCGTTTGCTCTTCGCCCGGGTCGGTCGTATCCATTGCCATAGTTGCGGGGAAGAGATTGCCTCCTGGACCGTGCAGCAAATGGTCGACCGCATCATGAAATTGCCGGAAAAGACTCGCCTGCTGCTGTTGGCGCCGATTGTTCGCGGCCGCAAGGGTGAATACCGCAAGGAACTGCGCCAATTGCAGGCCGACGGCTTCGTGCGGATTCGGATCGATGGCGAGATGTACGAGCTGGGCGATAAGATCGTCCTCGACAAGAACAAAAAGCACACCCTGGAGGTGGTCGTCGATCGGCTGGTGGTCAAGGAAGGCATCGAGGGACGCCTGGCCGATTCACTGGAGACCGCCCTGCGCCTGGCCGATGGCGTGGTGCGGGTCGAAGAACCCGGTGGCGAAAGTTCCCTCTATTCGGAACGGCATTCCTGTGCCGAGTGCGGCATCTCCTATCCGGAGATCACCCCGAGGATGTTTTCCTTCAATAACCCCTATGGCGCCTGTCCCGATTGCGCCGGTCTCGGCACTCGCCTCTATTTCGATGCCGAGGAAGTGGTACCCAATCCCGATCTGTCCTTGCGCGAAGGGGCCATCGCTCCCTGGGAGACCCGTACCGGTTTCTATTATCATCAGTTGCTCGAGGCCCTGGCCGATCACTATAAATTCGATATCAACACCCCTTTTCGCGAATTGCCGGAGCGTCTGCGGAAAATTTTGCTGCACGGTTCGGGCAAGGAAGAAGTGCGCTTCTTCTTTGACCAGGGAGGCCGCCGGCACTTTTACGACAAGGTGTTTGAGGGGGTAATTCCCAACCTTGAACGGCGCTATCACGAGACCGATTCGGACCGGGTGCGGGAAAACCTCGGTCACTTCATGAACGTCATGCCCTGTCCGACCTGCAACGGTGCCCGACTGCGCAAGGAGTCGTTGTTCGTGCGGGTCGGCGGCAAGAATATTCAGGAAATCTGTGCCTTTTCCGTTCTCGAGGCAGAGCAGTATTTCGGCGAACTGCAACTGGCCGACAAAGAGCTGGAGATCGGCCGCCGGATTCTCAAGGAAATTCGCGAGCGCCTCTCCTTTCTGAGCTATGTCGGTCTCGATTATCTGAGTCTAGACCGCTCTTCCGGTACCCTCTCCGGAGGCGAGGGACAGCGTATTCGTCTGGCGACTCAGGTCGGATCGTCTCTGGTTGGCGTACTGTATATCCTCGATGAGCCGTCCATCGGTCTTCATCAGCGGGACAACCGGCGGCTGCTCGAAACCCTTAAGCGGCTGCGGGATCTAGGCAACACGGTACTGGTGGTGGAGCACGACGAAGAGACGATTCTCGAAGCGGACCAGGTCATCGACATGGGCCCGGGGGCCGGGGTGCATGGCGGCCATGTGGTGGCCCAGGGTACGCCCCGGGAGATTTTGGACGATCCCGCATCCCTTACCGGCCGCTACCTGTCCGGTTCTTTGACTATTCCCCTGCCGGCCGAACGGCGTACCAGCGAGCGCATGTTGCAGATTCGCGGGGCAAGGGAGAACAACCTGGACGGGGTCGATGCGGACATTCCCCTCGGGGTGATGACCTGTGTTACCGGGGTTTCCGGCTCGGGGAAATCGACCCTGATTATCGACACTCTTTTCAAAACCCTTTCCCAGCGTTTGTATCGCTCCCGGGAGAAAGCCGGCAAGGTCGATGAGATACTCGGCATCGAGCTTCTCGACAAGGTGGTCGATATCGACCAGTCCCCCATCGGTCGTACGCCCCGATCCAATCCGGCGACCTATACCGGCCTGTTCACCGATATACGCGATCAGTTCACTCAATTGCCCGAGGCCAAGCTGCGGGGTTATAAGGCGGGGCGTTTTTCCTTTAACGTCAAGGGGGGGCGCTGTGAGGCCTGCCAGGGAGAAGGCATTCTCAAGATAGAGATGCACTTTTTGCCCGATGTTTATGTGCAGTGCGAGGTCTGCAAGGGGGCGCGCTATAACCGGGAGACCCTGGAGGTTCGTTACAAGGGGCAGAATATTGCCGAGGTTCTCGATATGACCGTCAATCAGGCGTTGAAATTTTTCGAGAATATTCCGCGGATTCGCAATAAATTGGAGATGATACGCGATGTCGGCCTCGGTTATATCAAGCTTGGGCAGAGCGCCACGACCCTTTCCGGAGGTGAGGCCCAGAGGGTCAAGCTGGCCAAGGAGCTAGGCAAGCGGGCCACCGGTCGCACCATTTACATCCTTGACGAGCCGACGACCGGTCTACATTTTGCCGATATCCAGAAGCTGCTGGATGTGTTGCAGCGGCTGGTAGAAACCGGCAACACGGTGGTGATCATCGAGCATAACCTCGATGTGATCAAGACAGCCGATCATCTTATCGACCTGGGGCCAGAAGGGGGCAGTCGCGGCGGGCAGATCGTCGCCTCCGGAACACCGGAGGAGGTTGCGCGAAATTCAGCCTCTTTTACCGGGCGCTACTTGCGTCCTTATCTCAACCTCTGATGGCGTCGCAAAAAATCCGCCCTGCGGCGTTGCTGTCCTTTTTCAGGACTTCGACATGCTCAAGCATGCCTTCACCCCTGAAAAACACTGCGCCTTGCAGGACGAAATTTTTGCTTAGCCATTCCAGCTCATAAATTTGTAGGAAAGGCCGGCCTGTGCTTGCGGCAGCGAGAGGCGTTTTCCCTTGCTTTGTCCCGGCACCGGCGCTAGCATTTGGCACAGGCCGGAGGGAACCCATTCATGAATATACTCCCAAAGAAAATAAAAAACCTGCCACCGGGGCAGGCTCTGATTGTCTATTACGGGTTGGCGATTATGCTCGGAGCAATGGCCCTGTCTTTACCCATTGCCGCCAACGGCGAACCCTTGTCCTTTCTCGATGCGCTGTTTACAGCGACATCAGCGCAGTGCGTCACCGGCCTGATCGTAGTCGATACCGCTACCAAGCTGACTCTGTTCGGCCAGCTGGTGGTGCTGTTGCTGATACAGATCGGTGGGCTGGGGATTACCACCTTCTCCGTTTACCTGTTTTTCTATCTTGGTGTGGGAGTCGGTATTCGAGATAGGTGGTTGATCCAGGAGACCCTGCTGCACAGCCCGGTCGACTCCATGCGAGACCTGATTCGTGGCGTGTTTTTGTTGACCCTGGTTATTGAAGGGGCCGGTACCCTGCTGTTGTCCTTTGCCTTTGTTCCGGAAATGGGCTTGGTCAAAGGGCTTTACTATGCCCTGTTTCACTCCGTGTCGGCTTTTTGCAATGCAGGGTTTTCGCTTTTTTCCGACAGTCTGGTGGCCTATCGCAATAACCCCTTGGTCAATCTGACCGTCATCGGCCTTATCGTGCTCGGAGGGCTTGGTTTTCTGGTTATGAAAGAGGTGATCGACCTGGCTAAACAGCGCCAGGGCCGGCGTCGCCTTTCCCTTCATTCACGACTGGTGTTTTTAACCAGTGGCCTGCTTATCGTGGGAGGTGCGGCTCTTATCTGCCTGCTCGAATGGCCGACCTCTTTATCCAGCATGGGTGTCGGTGAAAGCCTGTGGACCGCTCTGTTTCAATCAGTTACCGCCCGCACCGCCGGTTTTAACAGCATCGATCTCAATCTGCTCGAAGTGCCGACCTTGTTCTTAATAATGTTTTTGATGGTTGTCGGCGCTTCCCCCGGTTCGTGCGGCGGCGGCATCAAGACCACCAGTCTGGCACTTTTTGTTATTGTGTTATACAGCCGGTTGAAGGGCAATCCTCACACCAATGTCCACCGTCGCACATTGCCTGAAGCGGCGGCCTCCAAAGTCTTGACTCTGGTGATGACCGCGTTGCTGTTTCTTGCGGTAGCGGTTTTCGCTCTGCTTGCGGTGCAGCTCCATGGCTTATCGGCCAGTGCCAGCCGCGGAGTTTTTCTCGAATATACCTTCGAGGCGGTATCGGCTTTTGCCACCGTCGGCCTCTCTCTGGGAGCCACGGCCAAGCTGCTGCCTTTGGGTAAGATGCTGATTATTCTGCTGATGTTCGTCGGCCGGGTTGGTTTGCTGACGGTGGCCTTTGCCATGCTCTACCGTTCCCGCGAAGATGCCGTGCAGTATGCGGAAGAAAACATCATGATCGGCTGACGAGTTGTCTTCCGGTCTCTGGTGTCCCCTGAATTGGGGCATCAGCAAATCGATATCTTTTGATCGCTGGGCAGAACCATCGATCTGCTATTAGCAAGGGAGAAATCCTTATGAAAAGATTTTGTGTTGTCGGCCTGGGAAACTTCGGTTTTCACGTGGCAAAAACGCTATACGAGGACGGCCACGAAGTCGTCGCTATCGATCTGGACCGAGACAAGGTCCAGCGTATTAAGAATTACGCTTCCTACGCAGTCATTGGTGATGCTACCAGCAAAGAATTTCTCAAGAGCCAGGGGATTGGTGAGATGGATGGGGTGATCATTTCTACCGGTGAACGGTCTCATCTGTCGACCCTGGTGGTTTTGCATCTCAAGGAGATGAACGTGCGCCGTATTCTGGTTAAAGCGGTAGACGAGGATCACGGCCGCATTCTGGAGAAGGTTGGCGCTACCGAAATTATCTTTCCCGAGAAGGACACGGCCATCAAGATCGCTCACGGCCTGTCGAGTTCCAATATTCTTGAGTTCATTCCGGTAGCGGAGGACTATTCTATTACCGAGGTGGCACCGCCGGTTCACTTTATCGGCAAGACTCTAATAGACCTTGATCTGCGTCGCAAGTTCGGTGTTACCATTATTGGAATCAAGGATGTGTTGACCAGCGAGTTCAGTACTTTGCCTTCGCCAAGCCATGTGATCAAGGATAGTGATCTGCTGGTTTTGATCGGCAAGACCGAAAGCGTTGAGAAGGCTTGCCAGGATCAATGATCGCCTTCTGAACTTTAATGCAACCGTTGACATTGGGACCATAATGGTTAAAATAAAACCTGAAAGGTTCTCTAACTAGTCAAATTCATTACATAATAGGGAGGTGTGAGCATGGCCGATTTGACCAACAGCCAAACGGAAAAAGACTTGCTGGACGCTTTTGCCGGTGAATCCCAAGCCAATCGCAAGTATCTGGCTTTTGCCGAGCAGGCTGACAAAGAGGGGTATCCCCAGGCGGCCAAACTATTCCGGGCTGCCGCTGAAGCGGAAACGGTGCATGCCCTTGCTCACCTGCGTGCCCTTAATGGAATCGGCAAGACCCTCGATAATCTCAAAGAGGCGGTCAGCGGCGAGACCCACGAGTTCAAGGAGATGTATCCGCCGATGATCGAAGCGGCCGCTTCGGCTGGTTTTGCTGCCGCAGAGCGTAGTTTCCGCTATGCCAATGAAGTCGAGGAAGTTCATGCCAATCTCTATCAGAAAATGATGGATAACCTCGACAGCAGCCCCTCTGTCGATTATTACGTCTGCCTGATCTGCGGCAACACTCTCGAAGCTGAACCGCAGGCCCCCTGTACGGTATGCAAAGCCGGGCCAAAGATGTTCAAGAAGATAATCTGATAGTTCTACTACCGGTCGATGAAAACTTATAAGGTGGAAGTCGACCGGTGCTTTATTGCAGCTTTTGAAAAAGAGTCGAATTATGGATAAATGTCCCGTCTGCAAAGAAGAAAAAAAAGGTAAATACTGGTGCAGCGCCTGTAAGACGGTCTTTGTCTGCCCGCAACCCAATTGCGGGGCGGAAATTCGTCAACGCGATGCCAAGGCCTGTCCGAGCTGTGGTCTGCTGTTCGCTGACTATATTGAAAATCGCAAAATGTATCGTAAATGCCCAAAGTGCAAGAAAAAACAGGGCCTTTCAGAACAGCAGTGCAAGTATTGCCGTTATTGGTTTAACTGCCCGACCTGTGGCCATAAGGTTCCTTCTACCAGCATGTTGACCTGTCCCCGTTGTGCCACCAACCTGCATCGCTGATTTATCCGGTTCCACCCTTTGTGAGGAGGTCCGTTGCTGGAAGCACTGCTCCTCGCCGCTTTGGCGGCACTCTCTTTAATAGCAGCCGGTCATGTGCTGTTGAACAAACGGGACCCCCGAGCAGCCTTCGGTTGGGTGGTTGTCTGTTGTGTCCTTCCGGGTTTAGGTCCGCTGGGCTACTGGTTGGTCGGCATTAACCGTATTCGCACCCGGGCTCGCGATTGGCAGGCAAAGCTGCCTTTCAGCGGGGCCGCTGAGGGCAGTTTTTGTTCCTGGTCCCTGCGCCAGGGGCAATCTATTGCTTTTGACGATAAAGGGTATGCGGCTTTAGTGTCGCTGTCCGATGCCGTAACCCGCCGACCCTTACTGCCCGGAAACCGGGTAGTGCCCCTGCATAATGGCGAGCAGACGTTTCCTGCCATGCTTGAGGCGATAGCCAACGCCCGTGATTCGGTCTATCTGGCCAGCTATATCTTTGATACCGACGAAACCGGAAAGGCTTTTGCCGAAGCTCTTAAAAAGGCGGCGGAGAGAGGCCTTGATGTTCGGGTTTTGGTGGACGGTCTTGGCGAGCGTTACTCTTTTCCGGTGGCTCGTCGCCTCTTCAAAGGCAGCAACGTAGCTGTCGGTCGTTTTTTACCCCCGGCCCTTTCCGGCCGCGGTCTGCATTTCAACCTGCGCAATCACCGTAAATTGCTGATTATCGACAACTGGCGGGGCTTTACCGGCGGTATGAATATCAGTGATCGCCACCTGGCCTCTGCGTCCACCCGAAACCAGGCTATCGATGTGCATTTCGGTATCGAAGGCCCGGTGGTGGGGCAGATGCTCGAAGCCTTCATGGAAGACTGGCTTTTTGCCACTGGCGAGGTTCCGCCGCCGATAAGCACTCCACGGCCCCTGCCAGGCGGTACAGCCTTCTGTCGAGGGATCAGCGCCGGTCCCAACGAGGATTTTGAAAAACTGCGGTGGATCATTCTTGGGGCCATCGGCTGTGCCAAACATCGATTGCGGATCATGACCCCCTATTTTATCCCTGATCGTACTCTGGTTGCTGCTCTCAATGCTGCCGCCCTTCGCGGTGTCGAGGTGGATATTCTTCTGCCGGCTAAAAATAATCTGCCCTATGTCGCCTGGGCTTCACGTTCCTATTTCAGCGAATTACTGGAACACGGCTGTCGCATTTATTATCAGCCGCCTCCCTTTGTCCACAGCAAGTTGCTGCTGGTCGATGACCAATATGCCTTGATCGGCTCCGCTAACCTGGACCCTCGCAGTCTGCGGCTTAATTTTGAGTTCAATCTGGAGATTTTTGATACCATTCTGGTGGCAACGTTGATGCAGCATGTTGATGCGGCTTGCGAGGTTGCTCAGGAAATAACTCAGGAACAGATGAATAGCCTTCCGGTGGTGAGTCGTTTGCGGGATAATTTTGCCAAGTTGTTCTCGCCTTATTTGTAAGGTTTTCTGCTTTCAGAATTTAGACGGTTATCTGCTTCCTCCAGTAAAAGATCAAACCGGCGGGTCGCGTCCCGTCAGACGCCTTCCTTTTTGTCCAGGCGGCAACAAAAAGGAAGCAAAAAGTGCCTTGCCACTGCGTGGGGCATGCTGTG
>NPIE01013163.1_pt1 | contig 33252 bp, 28 predicted proteins | sample 8637661 | NCBI WGS metagenome assembly NPIE01 (sample SAMN07420842, study PRJNA396082) | bioreactor metagenome | isolation source: sample BA12 brine-fed electro-methanogenic bioreactor BA | place: Japan: Kochi | collected 2016-12-09 | reverse complement strand
AAAAAGGAAATACCATCTCCCATGCTTTCTGCAAATGCTAATTATTTTTCGTAGCTGGTGCGTTTAAAATTCTTAATGTGCTATCATGAACCTATTAACTCCATAAATAAAAATTAAGTTTTATATTAGCAGCTCGAATATTCATGTTAATCCCAAACCATAATAATTCATGACAACCTATTCCCATATTATTTTTGATATCGACGGTACCCTGACTGATAATACGCTGGGCTATGTTAATTCTATGAAACAGGCGCTTGACAGCATGAATGTTAAAGATTATGATCCAAATAATCTGGCTGCTCATATCGGGCCTCCCATTCAATGGACATTCAGTTCTTATTACGGAATGAATGATGAGGACATGAACAAAGCTGTAAAAATTTTCAGGGAGTACTTTAATGAAAGCGGCTGGCGCGAGAATGATGTTTATGATGGCATTGATGATCTGATTAGGGAATTGTATGCCATGAATAAAAAGCTGTACATCGCGACTTCCAAGGTAGAGTCTTTTGCAATAAAGACTATCGAGCATTTTGGCCTTTATAAATACATCATACAACTAAAAGGAGATGAACTGGGAGATGGCAAGATTACCAAAACAAAAGTCATTACGGATTTGATGCGCATGCAAAATCTAAAACCTTCCAATGAAATTGTTATGGTTGGAGATACCCCTTATGATATTGAAGGAGGAAAAAAGAATGGAATTTCAACCATTGCAGTTGGCTATGGTTTCGGTAAGGAAAAAGATTTGAAGAATACCGGCCCCATGCATTATGCAGCAGATGTGCCCACATTGCGCGAGATTTTGATTGGATAACTGCCACGAATGCATAAATAACTTTTCTTTCCTATTCGTGACATTCAGTTAGCTTTTTATTCGTGCATTCCTGGTCAGGCAGGCTGTGGCTGCATACCAGTCTTACCTCCTTTGATAAGAAGCCAGACNNACCGCAAAAGACATTTCCCCTAGAATGCTTGGAATGGCAACAAGTGCCAGAAAGATCGAACTGTAATCATCATAGTTTTGGAGCAGGAAGTTTGCAGCCGTATCCAGCATGTACATAAAGCCTGCAATGAATAAGAAGATTGCAATGATTTTTGGTTTCCTGATAATAATTCCCAGCAGGATGAGGTGGATCCCAAAAAAGAAAAGACCAATAAGCCAGATGATATTGAATTTGTTGACCTGCCACAATATTTCTTCACTGCTCGTAGATGCTAATGCCAGGGGAAGGGCAAATATGGCCATACCCATAATGGCCGCATGCATCATTCTGAAAAGTGTGCTCAGGATTGTCAGGACATGTTTTTTATACAATTCATACAAAGCCCATGCGACTACTACATCAAAAACCACGGTAATTATAAAGGCCAGGATTCCGAATCTTACCATCAAATAATTCTGCTGCACTGTTGCAAGGGGTTCTTTGAGGATTGACTCCAGGACAAAGAAATTGGCGAAAATTGCCGCAAAGAAAATGATCAGGTAGCTGATACCTGCTATGTTAGCAGTATTTCTTGGTTTCATTTCAAATTAAATTTAATTAATACGAATTTTCCATATACGAATCTTCCCACGGGGAGCGATCCCATTTATAATTTAGAATTAATATGAATAGTAGAATTAAGGATGCGAAAATAGGATATTTTTTTTTAGTGATGGAGAATTGCACGAATTGGGAATGAAGTGTAGGTTATGATAGGTTTAAGTGAAAACAAGAAACATCCAAACAAGGAATAAGAAACAAGAAATATTTACCAATTGCCTACTGCCACTGCCACTGTTACTGCCACCGCCACTGCCCTAACTACCCACTTCACCCAAAGCATCATTTCTTTACAAGCCGGTGAATTTCCTTACCATGATTTCCATCGTAAGAGATTTCCAGCAGGTAGATACCCGGAGTAAGAGCACTCACATCAATTTCAACATTCATATCCTGAAGAGCCTTATATTCATTTATGCAGGTAGCATTTATAGATAAAAGCCTTATCCTGTCGATCTTTGGCCCCGTTGATGATATCATTAACTTATCACTTGCCGGTACTGGATAAATACGCGATTTTTGGGCAATACCCTGGATTATTCCGGTGGTATTGTAAGAACTGCCCTTCAGCTCTATTTGCATGGCAATCCGCTGGTTTAAGTATCCTTCATAAAGGCCATCGTTATTGAGGCTGAGGACATCAGTAAACTCACCCTGTTCGTAGGAAAGATACTGCACGCTAAATTCCATGCTTCCCTGGGCCGGGATTGTTACCGGCAGGGATGTCAGCAGACTGAAAACTTCCTCATGATTGGAAGCACTTGTTATTTCCAGTTCCTCATTGGTATTGTTGGTGACGAGTACATTCTTAGTCAAAGGCATACCCACATCATTGTTGCCAAAATCCAGGGTGTCGTAATCTGCTTCAAAAACCCCGTTGTACCATTCATCCCTGAACACCTGGTACTGCCAGATGTTTTCAGGAAATTTGACTTCCCATTGTTTGTTGTGATGGATATTCACTTCGGTAAATGAAATTGGCCAGGTAAATCCCCAGCAAATCAAATTATTGCCGTATTGCAGCAATTTTGAGCTTCCAGTGGCAGGAGCATGAATGGGAGGGAGGTTAATATACTGCCAGACCAGGTTGGCTGTCAGGTTGTCTTCATCCATCAAGTATTTCATCGAACTGGAATATCCCTGTCCCTGCTTTGTATCATTGTTATATAAGGTCAGGGTATCTCCGGGATGGTAATTGGCATCATGCTGCCAGTAAAATCCATGGGGATCATTGTTGATGGTGAACATATTGTTGACGGCATTCTTGCCAAATCGCCAGATGATCTCACCGCTGTTGCGGTTGATTTTGGTAATTTCGCACATATTGCGGCAGCTGACCACGATGTGGCCATCTGGGGTGGGGTAAGCTGAATTTGCATGCACATAGTCAACAAAAGGGGAAGTAAGGTTGATCCCAACGGCATCGGTTATATTGAAATGGTCCCAGCTTCGCCACTGGAACAGTACATTGTGATCTGAATCCAGCTCTTGTATAACCAGCCCGATCACAGTGGCATTGGGGTTTCCCCCGGGCACTACCTTGCTCATGTCGATCTGCTGGGCATCATAGCAAATCAGGAGATGATTGCCGTTCTCTTTAACAAATACAGAGTGCCGGTCGGGAATGTAGCCATTACCCATCGTCAGGGTATCCAGGTGTTCGTATTTGTTGTTCATGATATAGAAAACACAATCTTCAGGCTGATCTTCATCAAACTGCCCGTAAACCAGGCGGTTCCCAGGAATAACCTGCAGCAGGGAGGTTCGCATGTGCCATTGCCGATAAAAAACAGGTGTGCCATATCGATCCATGATCAGGCTGTAGGGAGCATATGAATTGGTGGGGGTTTCTACCGGGCGCGGGGTGCAAAACGAATAACCAGGAACAGGATCCTTCAGTACAGAAACAACAGGTGCCGGAAAGTTTTGTGGAAGCTCATAATTCCCGTAAGTGATGAGGTTAAAATCTGCTTGCACAGAGGAATGAGGAACAGGGTTCGCTTGCACCAGCTTTAAGTTTTCTTTCTCTTCCCAGCTGTAAAAATTGCGCAATCTATCCAGATTGTCGGATGCTTCGATCTCAAATCCAAAATCCAGTGCTGGGAGTAGTTTGCCAGAAGTTGTAGTAATTCCTTCAGAAATGCTGATAAGCACCTTTTCACCGTATTGAAATTTACGGGAAGGAATGAAAAAAACAGTTTTCCCGTCCCTGCTCAGATTTAAATTGGCTGTGATGATTCCACTTTTCGAACCGATAATTTCTACCATATCAGCATGGAGGGAGGTGATATCGATCGGATCGCCATTTCGCAATGCGATCTGGTTTTCAGGGTTTACATATTTCGCACCTGGCTTCGGAGAAATATATACCCAGGTGTCTTTAGCTAATGAGTTGTTCTGTAGTAAGATGATCTGTCCGAGGATGATAAAAAGGAATAGAAAAGAACGCATAGCACAAGCTTTCTGTTAATTTGGTTAAACACTGGTTTATGAAAAGACAGGCGGAAATTTATTTTGAATGCCTGAGGGACTTGGATTTTTTTTGGTCAGGAATTTAATGGAGCCACGAATGCACGAATTGATATTGAATAAATAGTACGAATATATTGGGGCCACGAATGCACAAAATAACTCAAATGTTAATAGAACAAATGAGCCATGTCGAATGGGCAATAAAAAAAAGAATATTGAAGCCAACCACTCCAAGAAAAGAGCCTCAAAGATACGAATGAAAAAAATCACTCTACCCTTTGTAAAAAAGTCCAAAAATGACCTTCTGGAAGTATTGATAAAAGGGGCGTGCGGAGCTATAGCTATCATAGCTTTCCACTATAGTTATAGTAGATCCGTACTATAGTTATAGTAAATGATCATTATAGCTATGGTTTTTGGCCGTTATGACTTTTAAGGCCTCCGCCTTATTTGCAACTCGCATGAAGCAAACGTTTATTTCTTGCCTTAATTCGGATATAATTCATAATCAATGGCGCTGGAATGATATGGGTATACTATCAGGGGAATCAAATCAGGACTTTCTCCGAATTAATTTCGTTACATGAATTTGCTCAAATGAAAATAGTAATTGATTATTGCTTCAAGGAGCTATAATATCTTATTTCAGTTCAATGCGATCGATGAGCAGTTTGAAATCTTCAGCTTTTTTGTTTCCGATGAGCAGGCCAATCTCCTGAATACTGTCATGTGAAAAGTTCGGCATATCAAGTGTCCTGCCCCTGAAAGAGGGATACATTTCGGCAAGGGGAATGCTGATCTCTTCCCATTCACCTGAGGTGTCAAACCAGTAAATGTAAGAATAGTAGCTGTTTCTATTGTGCTTGAGCCTGAACTGATATTTTTTGCCATCTCCTTTGACCTTGAGTATGATGTGATTGCTTTTACCAGCCTTCATTTCATCCAGGGCATAACGCAGTGAAGAGAATCCACCATTGTTTTCTAGGGAAACTTTCCCTGTAGAGACTGCATGGCCCTCAGTACTCAGGCTAAGGCTGCCGGAGGAGCGCCCTCCCATGACCACATCATCAACAACATACCAGCCATGAAGCTTTGAATTGTTGTTAAAATCTACAATGCTAAAGGGCTGTTGCAGACTCATCAGCATGATCATGTTCATTAAATATATCATTTTATCATGTTTTGATAGTATAACAAGGCAATGGTTAAATTGTTCTGAATTTCTAAGGATAAGAACTGGCTGTGAGAATCTCCGGAGACCAGGAATGCTTCTCCGGCAAAATTCCTATTTGAATTCACCTATATATCCGGGTATGCCGGGTCATTATATTGTTTTAGGGGGAGACGGTTTGAGGGCTTGCTGTTTATTTCATTGTCTTCTTGCTCTTTACTTTTTAGTTGATTTGATCACTTTATCTGCTGCCAGTTTACCTGTGAGTATCGACATAGGTACGCCTGCCGGACTGTATACCCATTGCCCTGCCTGGAAAATATTGGGTATTGGCGTAAGAACCGATTTTCCGGAATACTGGATCTTGTTGATCACTGGGGCTTTCTTTTCAAAACTCCAGCCTACAATGGCGCCGTCCGTACTTTCTACTCTTCTTTTGATGCTAATGGGGGTAAATGAAAATTGTTTAAGAATATTTTCTTGTAATTTAGGGTAAACCATTTCGGAGAGGATCTCAATGATTTTATTTTCAATTTCTAACTGGAACTCCTCATACCAGCCGGCATCAGATAGCTTCTGGAACAATTCATAATCAACAATAAAACTTATAATCAGCCCTGTTTTATTTTCAGGCACCAGGTGTTTATCTTTTAGGCCGGGAATTGATATTTCATAGGTGTTGAGTTTTAGGAAACGCTCAAACCAGGAAGACACCTCGGCTTTTTTTATGGTTTCCCAATTATCCAGCATGGCTTTGAGTTCGTTTCGGTGGATGTTGTTCAGGCCCTTCCTGGAGGGAGTATAGAAAAAATGGCCATGAGCGATTTTTCCAAAGTACTCGGTGGGCAGATCCGCTTCCAGATAAAGGCTGAAAACAGATTCACTCCCCTTGCCGGCCATTACTTTGCTTTTAATGGTTTCATGTTTTTTTTGTAAAGCGGCTGACATATTCTCCATCCGGGTGATGCTATAAAAGGTTTTTAAGTCGGCCGCCCAGACCAGGTTTTGATAATGATATTTCTGATCCGTATTATCAACTACATATTTCTGATCCGGGTGAATTTCATGAATGATGGTTCCGGGTTTGAGATGTCCTTTAAGTTCCTTTATTTTATCCACAAGAACATCGGCAAGCTTGCCAACACCCCCCTCAGGATAAAAATAATCAAGGTACAGGGAGAAATAGCTTAAGGCAAAGAAGGCGGGGGTGCCTTTAAAGAAATGCTGTGAGATGATATCCCGCAGTGAAGTATTTGCAATGAGCTTTTCCAGGTAAGTTTCGACGGGTGTGTTGAGGCGGTTTATTTTCCCAACAGTAAAAATAAATTTGGGCAACCAGGGCAGAAGTGTTTTAAAAAGATAGCTTCTGTCATTTTTCAGGTCTTTAAATGCCGGATTTTCTATGCCATATAAAATATCAAGCTGTTTCATTATTTTCTGCATGGCAGCAATGAAACGGTCAATATCTTCTTCATTGCCGGGGTATAATTCAAGTAGCATATCCTGGTATTCCGGGATGGAATCCAGTTCTTCAATGTTTAGGATCTTATCCTCAATGCCCACCGAAACCTTGCTGCGGACTATATCAAGCTGAATGCCCAGGTCTTCCAGCATGGGCAGGATAATGCCCGCACTTTCCAGCGCCCTGACCCCGGCCTCGAAATGAAAACCATCCCGCCGGAAGGAGCTGACCAGCCCGCCAAATTCACGGTTCTTTTCGATGAGCAGGATCTTCTGGCCAGCCTTTGCCAGGTATGCGGCGGAAGTAAGGCCTGCAATCCCTCCACCAACAATAATCGTATCGTATTTTACAAGGTCCATTTTTTAATCAAGTTTACCCATATTTATGCTGAGGTCCCATAGAAGCCTGGCTATATCAAGGTCCAGTGCAGGCGGAGTGGGTTCTTCGGGGGTTGTCAGGTTGAAAAACTTTCCGTTAATCATATCAATATCTTTTGATACACCCAGGTAGTAAATAGCTTCCGCTGAAATATCAGGCGATTTTAAGCTTTTGTCAAGAATGTTTTTCTTGTACCATTTATATAATTTTCCATTGTCTTTTCCCGTATCTGATTTAACGGCACCTGGATGCATAGCATTGATCGTCACTCCCGAATCCTTAAAATAATCTGCAAAGATCAGCATGGACAGGAGTTGTGCTAATTTGGCAGATCCATAGCTTTTCAATCCCGTATACCTTCTTTTTGTCCAGTTCAGGTCGTCAAGCCTCAATCCCCAGGCTGCAAAGCGGTGTCCTTCTGAGTTTACAAGGATAATCCTGGATTTTTCCTGTGATTTCAGTTTTGTTCTCAGTTTGTAGTTGATAATAAATGATGACAGATAATGAACCATGAATACTTTGTCAAATCCGTCAGGAGTGAGTTCCTGCCTGGTCAGGTAAATACCCGCATTGTGTATGAGTACATCGATCGGCCTGTCGATATCCATCAGTTTCTCTGCAACTTCATGGGTCTCTTTCAGACTGCTTAAGTCAGCCAGAAAAAAATCACAGGAAACATTATATTCTCTTTCTATCTCTTGCTTTAGGGCCTCTGATTTTTCTTTGTTTCTATTAATGCAAAGAAGGTTTGCACCATTCGAAGCATATTTCAAGGCAAGCCGGTAGCCGATGCCGGAGGTAGCGCCTGTAATCACAACAAGTTTGTTGTTAAAATCATGAAGGCATGTTTCAGGAGCTTTGCGATTGTTTTTTATCATCGCATATACATTCGACCATTTATATTCCCTGAAGTACTTTCCGAACCGTATACCATTCTGTTTCATTGCCACTACCCGAACTTTCTTTTCATAAATCTTCTGTACATCTTACCAAATCGTGGAATATTATCAAAAATATCTCCCCAGAGATCATAATAGTCACGTTGCTCAATAATTTTACCTTTTTCATTGATCGTAAGCCTGCTGGCACCATATAAAACTGAACTTGGATATCTTTTGTAACTGATGGTCATTTCCCATTCAATGAAAATGTCATTTTCTTGTTGAACAGCGTTTAAAAGCTCCATTTTCAAACCCTTTGATCGCTTTGTTAATCGCTCTGTCATGGCTTTAAACTCCGCCATGCCTTTGATCTCCTGTATGGAGTCCCTGAAATGAATTTCATCATCATAATAGGGTAGTATGTGCGACCAGTCTGGTTTTCCTTTTGTATTATATGTTTTTGTCCATAATTCCTTAACGACCTCTAATGTGAGTCTGTATGTATTCTCAGGCTTTTCAGCAGGAAGATGTTCTGTTTCCATTGTATATAAGTTATAATTTTATATAGTAAGCCTTGCAATATATGGTAGTGTCATGCTTCACTTCAAACAATGTTTTCTCAAATTTTGGAGGACCAAAGGTCCCGCTGGCATTATTTGAAAACCCATAGCCTTCTTTGGGAATTCCTAACCAGTTGGTGTCAAGTTCATCATTATTGTTTTCGTCATGAAAATACCTGAATGTATATTTGCCTGAATCTAAGCCATCGATTACTATTGTACATGTATTATCTGATATCTCCCGAGAAAATCCTTTTAGATATTCATTATTGCTGTTTCTGAAATCGAGCTTCACGGATCCTTTACTGTTATCCAGATTCTCTATCACGATTTCAAGTCTTGCCTGGCCTGTTAAAGACAGATTGCCAGTCATAAGTAAAATTGCTATTACGATCATTTTATTCATAACTGACTATTTTTGATTCTGTTTTATGGTGTAAACAAGCCCCAGTTGAAAATAGGTGTTGTACATTTTTATCAATCCCTGTCCATTATCTGTAAGTTTGTCAAGATTGTACAGGGTGAAAAAGCTTCGTAAAACCCTCATTTCAAGGCTCAGGTTTTTGAAAAGGGGGGTGAGCGAACCAAGCATCAACCCCTGTTCCATTTTACGCAGTGCATGATAATTGCTGAAATCTTCATGATAATCTTCCAGAAAGCCTCCCGATCCGATAACAACGCGCACAACACCGGCATCCCTTCCTGCCAGTAAAACCGATATGTAGGGGCCAAACATTATTTGAAAATTCCAGACACGGTATGCCATCAACAGGGGAATGTCAATATAGTGCAGGCGCATTTTCCCATTTACGTAAGCGGTATAAAAAGAAGGGACTTCTCCGCTGTTTCCGTTAATAACTACAGTATACATTGTATCGCGTGTAAAGCTCTGGCTATAGTCCATGCCACGAAAAGTATAGTATACTCCGGGTATAAAAGATAATCGTTCATTTATCGGAAAGGAAAAGGATGCATTAAATACAGTTCCTATCAAAGGTTGTCCAGAGGTGCTATCCGGAATTTCTGTGGGTATTGGACCACCAAAACTTATGCCTGCACCCAAATTAATTTCTTGGGCAAAAGTATTTCCCACAGTGCAAAGCAGGAAGAATATGAGGATTAATGACCTAATCAATTTGTCACAACAAACTTGGTTGATGAAACCAGGCTATTATTTATATATGCCTGTACAATATATTTCCCTTGCTGGTAGTCCGAAACATCCAACTGGTATTTTTTTTGCTTTAGAGAAAAGGATTCTACCAGTCGTCCGTCCATTGCATAGATACAACATAGTAATTTTTCCGGGTGAATTGTATTGAACTCGAGTGAAAGCTGAGTACTGGCAGGGGAGGGGAATGCATTAATTGAAAACTCCTGCAGAAGGCTTTCCTGTATCCCTGAGGTATACTCAAGTGAAATATCATCTATGATCAGGGTGCTGCCAACTTCTCCCTGGAAGTTTCCAGCATCTCCACTTGAAGTCAATACGACTGTGATGGAGTCCGGATTTATTCCGGGCATGAGGTAATCAAAGTTGATCTCAAACCGGGTATAGGTATCCGTATTTTCTGTGATGGCGCTCACTGCTGTAGCCACAGTATCCTGCTGGCCAGAACTTGAGTTGTATTTAGTAAGGATTACTCCCACACCCGCAGAGTCGCCGTTTACAGGTGTATATTTATACCAGCCTGTGAATTTGGAAGGGGTTTCGGTGTAAGGCTTACCATATAATATATAGGGTTCAGCCATTATGAAATTACCCGACACCAGAAGCCCTGAAATCAGAAAGTCTCCCCAAAGAATGGTTTCCAGTTGTGCGGCATATTCTCCAGTATGCGCATCGGTGGTTGGGTAAACCGTAATGGGCCCACCCAGTATTGCCAGACTGTTGAGTGTTGTCCACCAGTCACCGGCAGGTTCGTAATAGATGTTCGATGCATTGGGGACCCAGTTGTTAAATCCGCCCTCAGGGATTTCTGTTTGCGCCATTGCATAGCTCATCAGCAGAGACATTATCAGTACATTGAGTGTTTTCATATAATATAAGTTTGATTTAGTGAACGAAATTTTGATAATTCATTTGGTATATGGAGTAAATATACTAAAATAATTTCGCCTTGTTTATAACTAAGTCTAAGCTTGAATTAGATCATTTTCCAAAAGACAAAGAGAGGAATCTCAAAGTGGTTCTGCTTCACGTGTTTATGATTTTTGGTGCTCTTTATTATCATTGATGAAATTACAGACTTCATTCACCAGCTGCCTGCTTTCAGGGAGGGGAAACAATGCCCAGTCGTGTTGCATTTTCTGATATTCCCTGTAAAGAAAATTTGTTTTGTTGGGTTCTGTCATTGATCTCATTTTTTGGCAATCGGGGCAGAACAATTCTTCTGTACCATAAAAGATTATGGTTGGGGGTAATTTATTAAAGTCCCCCGAAAGGGGAGATAATAAATACTGATCCTGCCTGTCACCATCTGAATATTTCCTTGCGGCGTATTGAAGCATTTTCAGGCTAAGGATATGATCCGAACTTTCCAGTTTTTCAATATCCGGATTGGACAAGCTTAAATCTAACCAGGGGGACAACAATAAAAGTTTGGCGGGTGGTTTTGGATGTTCTTCCTTTGCCAATTTCTGAGCAAAAGCAAGGGCCAACCCTCCGCCTGATGAATCCCCCATGAGTATGAAATTATCTTCAGGATATTGCTTTAACAATAGATCATACACACCACTCACTATTTGGAAGGTATCCCTGTAATTATGTTCAGGAGCCAGCGGGTAGTCAATATGTGTCATCCGGCAAGAACTTTTTCTGACGATCTTTTGGGTTAAGCACCAGTGAGCGCGAGTAGTTTTAAACAAGTAAGCACCTCCATGAAAGAAAATGATGTGCTTCCTTGTTACACTTTCTTTGCTTTCGAATGTTGCAATTTCTTTTGCTTCATAGGACTGAAGATTTACAAAGTAAGAACGTCTGATCCAGGCAGGAGGGAAGCTGAGCTGCGATCCTGTTTTTTCACCGAGGGCTCTGCTCTCAATCTTTTTCTTAAAGTTGATCACTTTTAATATCCATGCAAATGCGCTTGAAATGAAGCTCGGTTTCATGCTCTTATTGCTTTGCTGTCTTATATTGTTTTGTGCCCGCTGTCATTAAACCTCTTATGCAAATCCTTTGCTGTTGGGCTTAGTGCCAGTCCACCCAGTCCGGTGCAGCAGAGTGAGGAAGGCAGGGCCTCTCCAACGGATCGCATAGCATCGATCACCTCCTCGTAAGGGATTAGCATTTCAAACCCGGCCACTGCCATGATAAAGGCGTTATATGCATTGCTAGCAGCCATAATATTCTTACCCAGGCAGGGCACTTCAACCCTTGCTGCCACCGGGTCGCATACCAGGCCCAGCTGGTTCTGCAGGGCCATTGAGGCGGCATCTATTGCTTGTTTTGCAGTGCCTCCGTTTAATTCGACCAGTCCGGCCGCTGCCATGGCGGAAGCGGAACCAGCCTCTACCTGGCATCCCCCTTCCTCCGCCGAAAAGGTATATTTGTCGGCAATGAAAACACCTGCAATGCCCGCAGCAAGAAATGCCCGGACCATGGCTTTCAGATCAAATTGTTCTTGACTGACTGATCCAAAGAGTACACCACCTACTACACCACAACTACCGGCAGTAGGAGTAGCGACAATCAGTCCCATAGAACTTTTTACTTCCATCAGGGCTGCTGTGCAGGCAATGATGCTGCTGTTTTGCGTTTCTGGAATAAGCCCTTTTTTAATTGCTTTCCCAATCAAAGGTGATTGAGCCCCCAGGATACGGTCATTGTAATGCGTGCCTTTTAATCCCTCCCTGATGGATTTTTTAATAATCAGGACAATTTCCTCCATCTTCTTCAGAATAGTATCGGCAGGCAGTCCTGTGTGGGCACTTTCATAAACAATTGCCAGGTCCGACAATGAAAGGTTTTTGTCAGATGCCAGTTTCAGCATTTCATCTTCTGTTGAAAAAGGAAGTGTTGTTTCTGTTAATGAAGGGGTTGGCATTACAGGTTTCAGGGTGTATTGCTGATATGGACTTGGTATCCTGGCGATCTTTTCGATCTCTTTGCTCAGGCTTCTGCTTGATTTGATATTGAGCAGCAGGTTTTGATCATTATCCTTTGATTTATATAATTTAGCACCAGAAAGATGCTTGTTCAGCTTGTTCTCAATTTCAGAAACCTTTTTTGCATCATCATGATGAAAAAACAATAGTAACTCATAGAAATCACCTTTCAGGGAAATATCGAAATTATTCCATCTCACGATCTCAAACATGCCTCCGCCGGTTGATATTGCCAGGATTTTCATTTCTTTCCCAGCGGGGAAATAAACATGGATATCATAGGCATTGGGGTGTTTGTTCTCAGTATCAGTGATGATGTATTCAATGGTGAAGTTGCTGTTTTTCAGGTGCTTTTCATAGTTTGCGATCTCCGGATCGGTCATTTTTAAACCAAGCAGTCCACCAGCCAGTCCCATTGCAGAGCCCTGACCGATATAGGTGGTTGCCAGCGCACTTTTTTTGTCAAACTTTACGCAGACCTTGTTATACCCCTGCCCACACGCCTCCCTGATCATCTTGCCGATCCGGTGGGCTGCTGCCGTATGCGAGCTGGAAGGACCCCGCATGACCGGCCCCATTACATCATTAAAAATACCCGGTATGTGTGCTGCTTTCATTCGCGAATCCTATTGCTTTAAATATTTTTCATAGATCATATTGGCCAAAAATAGGTCCTGTACTCCCAGGCCAACACTCTTGAATATCGTGATATCATCCTGGTCCTGCCGTCCAACTGTCTCTTTATTGATAAGTTCACCAATTTCCGCTTCGATAACAGTATCCGTCAGAAGGCCTTCATTGATCGGCTTAATCAAGTCGCCGGATTCTTTAAGCACTGATTTCCTTGAGTCGACAAATACTTTCCCATTGACTAATATGGCGGGGTCAATCTCTTGCATGTCGGGTTGATAGGATCCTATGGCATTGATATGGGTACCTTTAGAAATGTCTTTCAGTCGGCACAGGGGTTGTTTTGAATTGGTTGCTGTGCAAATGATTTCGGCTTCTTTCAGGTACTCAGTATCGTTCATTATATGCATGGGAATTCCCAGTTTTTTTTCCATTTCCGTTTTGAATTTGCCGGCAGCCTCCGGATTAAGATCATAAAGGAAGGCCTGTTTTATCTGCCTGACTTTACTAACAGCCTCCATTAGGGTTTTGCCCTGGGTGCCGCAACCAAACAATGCAATCGTTTTGGCATGCCCAGGGGCGAGCAGTTTTGCTGCAATGCCTCCGGCAGCGCCGGTGCGAATTGCTGTAATATAAGCACCATCCATCAGGGATAATAATTGCCCGCTTTCCATATCAAGGAGTAAAACCATCCCCTGTATTGTTGGAACACCCCGGATTTTTCCAGCCGTTTGCTGGGTAATTATTTTTACGGAAACCCTGCCCAGGTTTTCACAAAAAGCAGGTTTGAAAAACAAATTTAAATTATTAATGTCTGAAATATATCGCTGCGGCACATGACTAGTCCCATCAGAAAAACTGGCAAAAGCCTTTTCCATGGCATCTATGGCATCATCCATAACAATGAGCCGCTTAATATCTTCTGATGTTAGTATTTTGATATTCTGAAAACCCGATTCGCTCATGAGCTGATCCTAATTATTATATAATCATCTGTCTAGCTGATTATTCTGTTATTATCTTTACATAAAGTCCGGCAACTTAATATTATACAAGTTTTAAATATAACAGCTGCCGTTCATGCTATCACAGTGTGATTAACCAAAGATAAGCTTTTCCCGATTAGACGGATCCCAAAACCTGAATTCCTGCCTGTTGAACAGCAGGTATTTTTGGTGCCTGGGTATTAGTTTACTCCTAAGATGTTAAGATGAGAGATTCAGGGGATAATTATGATGCCATCTATGATAAAAGCCTAGTCCACTTAAACTACACCCTATCAATAAAAAAAAGGCTTGCTAAATGCAGGCCTTTCTTCTCTTCTTATAATACAATAATATCAGATCAAGCACTACCAGTTCCCAAGTCCCGGGTGGTCTGCACTTTTATAATCAACACCACTAACGCCTTCACAGGGATCATTGATGATTAGCTGAATGATGGCAAACTGTCCCCAGATCTCAGGACCTATTTCGTCCCCATCCGGATTGTACCACATACCATTTGATAATGTAGCATCAGCAGGAACAGCAATGATCTTGATAAATTCATCATATTCACACTCGTTACCATCCTGATCATAATAAGTATAAGTCCAGTGGTTTGTGCACCAGGCTCCTGAGCCGATATAGGAATCGTAACCGAGGTGCCTGTCTAACAAACCGTCCCCGTCACAATCCTTGTTCGACAACCATGCATCGTTCCATTTCATTACCAGGTGCCAGCCATCTCCATAATAATCACCATTGTAAATATGGGCCTGGTAATTATAGCCGAAGTCAGTATATCCGGTTGTAATTGTTTCTCCCTGTGAATCGACAAGATTTCCACTTTGAATGGTGGTACATCCACCAGGCTTTGCCTTGTAGGTTTCTTGAAGTTGTTGTTCGTCAATGGGATCCTGGTTTTTTTCACAGGATGAAATAAACAATGTTATGGCAATAGCCATACTAACGAAATAGAGTGATTTTTTCATTTTTCTCAGATATTTGTTCATATATTGTTAATTGTTCATTTCAAGAATTAGAACGCTTTTTATCATTTAATACAATTCCACTGGCTAAAGTAACCCTCCAAAAAACTGATATTGGGGGATAAAAAACTGAGACAAATGATATTTCTAAGTCTTGTTGATTTTTTGCTTGTAGTTAAAAAGTCCATCCGGCATTATAGGATTGCGCATTTTTCATTTGGGCAGGCAGTATTAAGATTTTGGGTTTGCTTTATTTCTGGCCACACAAAATCTTATGAACATTTAAACACGAAACATACAAACAAGGAATCAGGAACAAGGAACAGTTGGGCCCTCCTGCCTTCACAAAGTGTAAAAAAGAAACATCAGAACACATTCTCACCTAATTAAATTTCCCTTACTTTTGCACTGTTAAAGAATTAACAAATGAAACTGCCCGGCAAAACTGTTCAACGTTTGAGTAGGTACCGCAGGATTCTTCACAAATACCGTTACCTGGAGGAACCCTATATTTTTTCTCACGACCTGGCCCGACTGCTTAACATCAATCCTGTTCAGGTGCGCCGTGACCTTATGCTGATCGGAGGTTCGGGGAACCACCGCAAGGGCTATCACGTAAAGCAACTCATCGAACTTATCGGGCAGAAGATCGATTCGGAGAAAGGACGGAATATCATCCTGGTGGGTATCGGCAAGCTGGGACAGGCCATCGCCGAATACCTCAGCGACAGGGAAATGTTCCAGCAGGTGGTTGCTGTGTTCGACATCGACCCGGTAAAAGTGGGGAAAACTATGTACGATATTCCTTGCTACGATATTCGTGAATTGAACGCTTTTATTAAAAAGAACAAGGTCTCCATCGCCATCCTCACCATCCCCTCCGATTATGCCGTCACCATCGGGGAGATACTAACCGGTGCCGGCATCGAAGGCATCCTCAACTTTACTTCTGTCCGCCTCAGTGCTCCCGAAAAAGTTTTTGTACAGGATTTTGATATTGTAACTGCGTTGGAGGAAATGGCTTACAGGGTAAGTTGTTGACGAGTTGCAGGTTGCAATTTGTAATTTTGCAACACATCAAACATATCTAAATACCTTTAATTTAAAACCCTTCTAAATTTTCATTATATATTAAAGGTTCAAATAAAAAACTCTACTTTTGCATTGTTAATTAATTAACAAATACCGGCAATAGTCCTTAAAATACAGATACTAAACCTTTTAATAAAAGATTGCTTTATATGGAAAATGAAATTAAAAGCATTGTTGGCAGGTTCAACAATGATCCTTTGCGTTTGATGGACATCCTTCTAAATGTTCAGTCAGAAATGGGTCATGTCCCCAAAGAGGCGGTTGAGCTTATTGCTAAGGAACTCAAGATCTCAAAGGTGGATGTTGAGCAAACCAGGAGTTTTTACCACTTCTTTACCGATAAGCCCAAAGGTAAATACACCGTTTACCTGAATAACAGCGCCACCGCCAATATGATGGGACGTGCGGAAGTTGCCGAGGCCTTTGAAAAAGCTGCCGGCTGTAAATTTGAAAGCACATCCCAAGATGGTCATATCGGGCTTTACAGCACCGCCTGTATCGGTATGAATGACCAGGAACCCGCAGCCATCATAAACGGCAAGGTTTTTACCCGACTTGATCCCTACAAGGTAAGGGCACTGGTAGCCGATATGAAAGCCGAAAAGCCTGTTGAAGAAATGATGAAGGAAAAGGGAGACGGAAAGAATGCTTCTGCTCTGATCAATGCCATGGTAAACAACAATATCCGCAAGAAAGGAGCGGTTTTATTCTCGGAATATGAACCAGGTACTGCACTTCGCAAGATCGTGAAACTGGTGCCCCAGGATGTGATCAACGAAGTGAAGAATTCTTACCTCCGTGGTCGCGGAGGAGCTGGTTTCCCGGCAGGCCTTAAATGGGACTTTTGCCGCCGCTCGGAAAGCGATGAGCGTTTTGTCCTGTGCAATGCCGACGAAGGTGAACCGGGTACTTTTAAGGAAAGGGTGATCCTGACCGAGATTCCCGAACGCTGCTTTGAAGGTATGGCTGTTGCCGGCTATGCTATCGGGGCAAAGGAAGGTATCCTTTACCTTCGCTATGAATACAAATACCTGCAGAAATACCTCGAGCAGGTATTGCAGGATATGCGCGAGAAAAACCTGTTGGGTGAGAATATTGCCGGCAAGGATGGTTTTGATTTTGACATAAGGATACAGTTCGGAGCAGGGGCATATGTCTGTGGTGAAGAATCTGCACTGATCGAAAGTGCAGAAGGAAAACGCGGTGAGCCGCGCAACCGCCCACCCTTCCCGGTACAAAAAGGTTACAAAAACAAACCCAGCGTGGTCAACAATGTGGAATCACTCTGCAGCGTGGTCAAGATCATGGAAAAAGGATCCGAATGGTACACCATGATGGGATCCCGCGAAAGTGCTGGTACCAAATTGCTAAGCATTTCCGGCGATTGCAAGTACCCGGGCGTTTACGAATTTGAATGGGGCATCCGCATTCGTGATATTCTCGAAATTGTAGGAGCAGAAGATGTGCAGGCGATCCAGGTCGGAGGACCCTCCGGTACTTGCATCGGTCCTAAGGACTTTAAACGCACCATAGCCTATGAAGATCTGCCAACAGGTGGTTCTATGATCATCATTGGCAAAGAGAGAAAACTCATCAGGGATATAGTGAAAAACTTCACCGAATTCTTTATCGAAGAAAGCTGTGGTTCCTGTGCGGTTTGTCGCTCATTGACCGTTCTGCTGAACAAAAAGCTGGATAAGATCCTCTCCGGCAAGGGCACTGCTTCCGACATATCCGAACTGGAGAAATGGACCAAATACGGCAAGATGGCCAACCGATGCGGACTCGGCCAGACAGCCGCCAATCCCATCGCAACGACCCTGGAAAATTTCAGGGAAAAATATGAAGATCTGATCCAGAAAGATGTGGATTATGATACAGGCTTCGACATGGCAGCCGCCGTAGCCGAATCATGCGATTATGTTGGCAGAAAACCGAATTTGTAAACCGAAACAAAGAATTTTAATACAGAATAAAATGAGTGAAAAGATAAAATTTACCATAGACGGAAAAGAGTGTTTCGCCGAGCCCGGTCAGAATGTACTTGATGCTGCGGCCGATAACGGAGTCTATATTCCTTCTTTGTGCCACATGCGGGATCTGATCCCGGCCGGCTCCTGCCGCATTTGCAATGTAAAGATCGCTGGCAGGAACATGACTGCCTGTACAACCCCGGTTGAGCAGGGCATGGACATCGAGAATAACACAGCCGAATTGCAGGACCTGCGCAAGGCCATAGTTGAGATGCTCTTTGTAGAAGGCAATCACTTTTGCCCTGCCTGCGAAAAGAGTGGCAATTGTGAACTCCAGGCCCTGGGATACCGTTTCCAGATGATGGTGCCCAGGTTCCCATACGAGTTTCCTGTCCGTAAGCCGGATACAGAATCCCCGAAGTTGTGGATCGAAAGAAACCGCTGCATCAAATGCAAACGATGTGTTCGCTCAATCAAAACAGCCGACGGAAAACACATTTTTGCATTCCGCAAAAGAGGCCATGAAGTGGAAATTCAAATCGATCACGAACTGGCTGCTCAGATGAGCGAGGATGAAGCAAAAAAAGCTATGGAGACCTGCCCGGTGGGATCTATCCTCCGCAAGGAAAAAGGATTCGACGAACCTATTGGAACACGGAAGTTCGACAGGAGCGCCATTGGCAGCGAAATAGAAAAAGTTATTTAACATGAAATATGGAGGTACTAAATAATGAGTAAACCAGTAGTAGCAACAACATCATTGGCCGGCTGTTTCGGATGTCATATGTCGATCCTCGACATTGATGAAAAGATTCTTGATCTGGTGGAACTCGTGGAGTTCAATAAATCACCCATCGATGATATCAAGGAATTTACCAAAGCCTGCGATATCGGCCTGATAGAAGGTGGATGCTGTAATAGCGAGAATATCCATGTACTGAAGGACTTCAGGAAAAACTGCAAGATCCTCATTTCGGTCGGGGAATGTGCTATCATGGGGGGACTGCCGGCTCTGCGTAATGGTATACCGGTTCAGGAATGCATCGAAGAAGCATATCTGAACGGGCCAACCGTGGCAGGTAATAAGGACAAAATCCTGCCCAACGACGACGAATTGCCCATGATACTGGATAAAGTCTATCCATGTCATGAAGTGGTTAAGATAGATTATTACCTGCCGGGTTGTCCCCCCACAGCAGAATTGATCTGGCAAGCATTGGCAGCTCTAATTACAGGTAATGAAATGGAACTGCCTTATGAAGTTGTAAAATTTGATTAAATACAGAAGAGATATGACAAAGAAGATAACCATAGAACCCGTAACAAGGGTTGAAGGTCACGGAAAAGTTACCATTCACCTCGACGACAACAACAATGTGGTGCAGAGTCGTTTGCACATTGTTGAGTTCAGGGGATTTGAGAGATTTGTACAGGGCCGTCCTTACTGGGAAGCCCCGGTACTGGTACAGCGCCTTTGCGGAATTTGTCCCGTCAGCCATCATCTGGCAGCAGCCAAGGCCATGGATGTGATCGTGGGTGCAGGTACCGGAGAAGGACTGACTCCCACAGGAGAAAAGATGCGCCGCCTGATGCATTACGGACAGATGTTCCAGTCACATGCACTGCACTTTTTCCATTTGGTATCTCCTGATCTTTTGTTCGGGATCGATGCCGACCCGGCCATCCGCAATGTGATCGGCGTGATCCAGGAGTTTAAAGATTTAGCCGTGCAGGGCGTGATGATGCGTAAGTACGGGCAGGAGATCATCAAGGCAACAGCCGGTAAGAAGATCCACGGAACAGGTGCTATTCCCGGTGGTATCAATAAACACTTGAGTAAGGAAGAAAGGGATCAGTTTTTGAACGGACCCGATCCCCTCAACATCGAGAAGATGATCGAATGGTCGCATGCATCACTTGACCTGTTCAAAGATTATCATGCCAAGAACAAAGAACTGATCGATACCTTTGCTGCTTTTCCATCCAATCACCTGAGCCTTGTTGCCAAAGACGGAGCGCTTGATCTCTACCACGGGGTGCTTAGGGCCGTTGATGCTAATGGTAAGAAAATACTGCATGATGTGGATTACCAGGATTATCTGAAATATATCGGGGAAGAGGTGAGGAACTGGAGTTATATGAAGTTCCCTTACTTGCTTGAATATGGTGAAAAAGAAGGCTGGTACAGGGTCGGGCCTCTTGCACGTTTAAATACCTGCGATTATATCCCTTCACCGATGGCGCAGAGGGAATTTGAAATTTTCAAAGCCTATACCAACGGCAAACCAAACAATATGAGCATGCATTATCACTGGGCACGCCTCATCGAATTGCTGCATTCAGCAGAGATGATGAAGGAATTGCTGAATGATCCGGATCTGCTCGAAGGTGAACTGGTGACCAAAGGTGAAAAGTGCAATGAAGGTGTCGGATTGATCGAGGCGCCCAGGGGAACGCTCTTCCATCATTATAAAATCAATGAAAAGGATGAGATCACCATGGCCAACCTCATCGTGTCCACAACCAACAATAATGATCCGATGAACCTCGCTGTGCGCAGCGTGGCGGATTCATTTATGGGCGGACAGGAAAAGATCACCGAAGGCATGATGAATGCTGTTGAGGTTGCCATCAGGGCATACGACCCATGCCTGAGTTGTGCAACACATGCGTTGGGACAGATGCCGCTGGAAATTTCCCTTTATGATAAGGGTAATAATTTAATCGACAGAAAGAGGAATTAGTCATATGAAAGTTCTTGTATACGGATACGGCAACCCGGGTCGTCAGGACGACGGCCTCGGGAATGCCTTTGTGAACCGTATCGAGCAATGGGTTGAGGAGGAAGGATTGCAGAACTTCTCTTTTGACAGCAATTACCAGTTGAACATTGAAGATGCCGACGAGATCTCCGACAAAGATCTGGTGGTGTTTGCGGATGCCTCCACTGAGGAGATTGAGGATTTTTGCATGACAAAGGTTGATGAATCAAGCAAGGTAGCTTTCACAACTCATGCGGCATCACCCGGCTATATTGTCGAACTGTGTAGAAGGATATATAAAAAAGCACCCCCGGTGTATCTTATGCATATCAGGGGTTACGAGTGGGAATTCGAAGAAGGTTTGAGCTGCAAGGCAAAGGAAAATCTGGAATTGGCCGTGGCCCATTTCAGGGAGAAAATGGAGCATGAAGCCCTGGCCGGAGAACCGGATATTTTAATAAAAGCGTGTTAATAATTGTATTGATAATTTAAAACGAAAAATATGGACCTTTCAACAACCTACATGGGAATTGCATTAAAAAATCCCATTATTGTCAGTAGTAATAAATTGACTGCAAGCATCGAAGATGTTAAAAAATGTGCTAAAAAAGGTGCCGGTGCCGTGGTATTGAAATCTCTCTTTGAGGAGCAATTACTTACAGATACCTCCAAACTCGAAACCGATGATAATAAATATTACTGGTTCCCGGAAGCCGTTGATTATGTAGCCCAGCATGCAAAAGGAAAAGGAGTGCAGGAATATCTTGAGCTGATTAAACAGGCCAAGAAAGAAACGAACATTCCCATTTTTGCAAGCATTAATTGTGTGACCGATACCGAATGGCCGGAATTCGCAAAGAAACTCGAAGAAGCCGGAGCCGATGGGCTGGAGCTGAACATTTCCATTATCCCCTTCACAGAGGAGATGCATTGCCGGGAAATTGAGGACCGTTATGTAAGCATTGTACAAGAGGTCAGAAAATATGTTAGTTTCCCTGTTTCTGTGAAACTGGGATCGTACTTTACCAATCCGGTCTTGATCGCAAAAAGACTGCTTGAAGCCGGTGCCGATGGGCTGGTGGTATTCAATCGCTATTTTCGTCCCGACATCGACATTGAGTCGGAGAGTATCATCACCACCAATTATTTCAGTGCACCGGAAGAAAATACCAAACCACTGCGCTGGGTATCCATCCTGAAAAGCAGTCTGGGTTGCCAGGTAGCTGCCGGGACCGGTATTCACTGTGCCGAGGGCGTGATCAAGCAGATCCTGGCCGGTGCAGATGCTACACAAGTATGTACTACCCTGCATAAGCATGGGATCAGTTATATCGGCACTATCCTCGAAAGAATGGAAGAATGGATGGAAAGAAAAGGATACAAAAGTCTTTCGGATTACAAAGGCAAGATGCTGGAGGATCAGAAAAACTTTGCTGCTTTCCAGCGGATACAATTCCTGAAAAGAACCATCGAAGAATAAACAAAAAAGCCGGCTGACCGCCGGCTTTTTTTTTATCCTTCACAGCAGATTGATTAATCTCCGAGGAATACCCCAATTCCAATTCTTACCCCGAAAGCATTTTCAATTTCGTGTGAGTCTCCGTATTCTCCTTCATTAGTGGTTTTGTCACTTCCATAAGCAACGCCAAATTCGAAGGATACACTTTCCGACGCAAAAATGGCCAGGCCGGCGCCAACCGACCAGTTAAAAAGTTTATATTCCATTTCGTCATCAGAAGATTTTGCCATATCCGGAGCTTCATAGGTGGACTTTGAAGAACCAAAGCCAACAGAGCCAACCGCAAAGGGTTTCACATTGCCGTCACCAATGTAAATTTTTGCAAAAGGACCAAATACCATACTGTTCCAGGTTGCTGTGTATTCGCTTGCATAGTCATTCGCATCCTGTTCTTCCTTAATGTAATTATAATCCAGAAATACACCAGCAACAAGACCATTGATAAGGAAATATCCGATCCTTGGACCTACGTTGAAGGCTGTGAATTTCGGGCCGTCATACTCTACATCATCTCCATCCTTGGGTTCGAACTTTTCGGTTGTGGTCCCAAAAGCAGCAAGGACATTGGTGCTTCCACTGAAATAAACGGTTCCTGCCTCGGTCTGGGAAAATGCATCACTTACCCACAGCATTACGCTGAGAGTCAAAATCAATTTGAATAAATTTCTCATCTTTCTTTGATTTGGTTAATGTTAAGTTTTGTAAATCGGAAGTAAATATATTATTTTTTAATCATGAAGTCAATAGATTATATTGACTGGATGTCATGAAGTTTTGAACATTTTCAGAATTTGCCTTCTCTATTGGGAGTCCGTATTATTTAGAATGGGGTGCCATCAATTGCCAAATATATTGCTCTTATTGCTCTTCAAAACCGATTGCAAAAGGTTTATTGAAAGATCTCTGCAGCTTAATTTATTGTACCTAATAACACGCTAAATTTAGTTCCTGATTAAAAAAACATTGGGTGAGTTTGCAGGAATGCTTGTCTTTTATTAGCGTACCACCAGGAGGATGTGTTTGGTTTAATGAAGGATCAAAACTTTTCTGTATAATGTTTCTGAAGCAAGCTCAATCCGCAAGATTATTATTCCCTCTTTAAATTGCCCGCAATCTATCCGTAACTCTTTTTTGGAAAAATCAATATTTTGATAAAGCAACATGCCTTTGCTGTTTAATATTTTAATGCTTTTTACAATTTCTTTCGACTCAATAAATAATTCATTCCTTGTGGGGTTTGGGTAGATTTTGACGGTATTTACAATTGGGATTTTATCTTTTCCGACAAAGAAAGATACGCATGCCGGTTCTGTAGTATCGGATTCACATTGATCATAAACTGCACTAACATAGTAACAAAACTCCCCGGATTCGTAAATTGAATCAGTAAAATTATAATCGGGATGATTTTCCTTTATTAATTCATCATTGCGCCAGATATTGAAACCGATTAATTCTCTTGGATTTGCCTTATTCGGTTTGATGTATTCTATCTCAGAATCTGCTGAACCAGGCATTGATATCCCCGCTTCATGACTCCCAACATAATAATAGCTATATTCTCCCAGTTCCAAAAAATCCCCGATTGATCCAAGATACAGAGAACCATCATAATAACTATCATCCATTCCAATTTTTGGCCCATCAGCTTGCTGGTTGAAAGTTGCAATCATAAAATCTTCTTCAGCATCCATATCAATGGGATCAATCTCAATTTCGACCCAGTTGTCGGCAGGAGCATTTTCGACAAAATAGGGGCCTCTGAGGATTTCTTCTCCATCATCCGTGAGAATATATACTTCTTCGGTTTGCTGAAACATTCCATCCCCACTGTTAAAATACCTGATCTTTTGAATTGTATATTCGTCATAATTGTACATATTGAAATATTGTGCAAGGCCTTCGCCACCATCAGAACAAATACTGTTTTCAAAGCTCCCGTCATTGTATGATTTCCATGATAAGTAGGGAGGGTCGACTGACCATGATAAATTGACAACAGCTTTTTCAGGTTCTTGATAAAGAATATTGGCTTGCAAATTATATGGTTTTATACACTTCCTATAAACCTTTATGTTATCAAGATACCAGAAGAAAGTTTTGTTGTTAGATGATCCATTGCAGAAAAAAGCTATTTTGAAATCATTTGGATTTGAAGGATATAGGCTAAACTTGTAGTTTTGCCAATAATACTCATTAATTGTGGATCTGATATTCTCAATGCTATGCCAGTTATTGTTTTCCCAGATCTTTATTTCAATGTGTTGCGTGTAAAAAAAATTTGGTTCTGTTCTTTCAAATTTCAGATCAAATTCGAGAATGATTTCACCATCTTTTATTTCTGTTCCCAGCAATGGATAAGAAATAAGACCAATATTGTAACTATTGCCTAAAGTGTCATTTCCGCAGAAAACAGCACAAGGAAAATCAATACCTGATGTATCGCTGATCTGCCAGTTTGGCTTTTCAGTTTCCCAATGATTTGTATCAAAGGAAGCACTCTCCCAACTTTCATAGAATGGAAGTGGGTGTCCGAAAGAGTAAGTAAATATAAGCGGACCTGCTTTCATTGATTCACCGGTATCACCTGGCATTCCTTGGGGAGTTAAATCGTAAACGGCACTAACTCCAAATTCATACCAGGTTGGGTCCCAGGCTTCAAATTCAAACATTGTACTATCTTCCCCCATATAAGGCTGGTAATTATATAGTTCATTATTCACGTAGAAGTTATACCCGATAAGATTTTCAGGAATACTATCCCCGTTTGGCCAGGGAACCTGGGGAGGTGTGCAAATGAATAATCCGCTTAAGGTGTCCCGATGAAAATTCTCAGGTGGGTACAACCAGGCACTGGTAAAATTATACCATGCTGTATCGGACATGCCGGTTTCGTAGAAGGCAGTTACCCCCGCTATGTATTCTTTTCCGTATTCAAGGTTTTGATAACGGTAAGAAAGGGAATCAACCTGGGCAGTAAAGTTTGAATCGAGTAAAACATCAAAAATGCCTGTGGGAGGCCAGTCGGAGGCCTTGGGAACATTGATTTTAACATTGTCTATTGCCCAGCCATAAGCCCATCCACCACCATCGTCATGATGCCAACTGATCCATAAATTTCCGGGATTGATTCCTGTACTACCGGAAAAATCCGACAGATCTACGATTGCGTGATTCCAGCTAGTTGAAGGGGACATTTCCTTCAGGGTATGCCATTTTTCACCGGCATCATTGCTGTATTCAATTGTAGCGATACTACCATATGCACCTGTGAAATATTGATCAAATTCCAGCCTGAAATTTTCGGCTTGTTGCAAATCCAGCCTGGGAGAAATGAGGTAATCACAACATCCATTGTGATCCGAACCAAATGTGCCTTTTTTCCCATTATCAACAATTACTGCATAATAACTATCCCAGGGTTCAATTTGCCATCCATAAGGATTGCTTGTTGAGTCTCTCCACCAGAGTCTGACACCTTCTGTTGTAGTTTGCCAACCGGGAGGTGGAAATTCTTCATCTTCAAAATCTTCATCAAGAACACATATTTCGGGGAAGTCCCAGGTGGCAAGAGAACTGATGGAGTCTACATAGAAATTACCCGGCATGTATTTGGATTCTTCCAATTCTATATTGAGCATCGTATCATGAACAATTTGAAAAGTATCTAAATAGGGATAGTAATCTTTAAGACCAATACTAATTTCATAATTTCCTTTCCAAACATGTACAATGCTTGCATACCCCGATGAATCGGTCAGGGTCGAAAAGCTTTCATAAGGAAAGTCAAGTCCAAACATTAATATTTGTACGCTATCTGCAGGAAAACCTTTGTTTTCTTTTTCCTTTGTGATATTAAAATCCACATTTACATAATTCAAATGTCCCACTACATTGCTAACACAACAATCCGATAAAACATAACCTGGGCCTCCTTGTTGATACCATGAAGCAACGGCATAGGCATACCAGCCTTCATCAAGATTACCAAAATCAGTATCAATATATTCCTGTGTTGAATAATGTTGGTTTATGAGTTCATGATCCCCATTCAGTGCGTTCGAATCGGGATTGAAGTTTGAAAGCCTGATGAGTTTAAAATCAACAGGACTTCTTGACAGCGCATGGTTTGTATTGTCAGAATTATTGTTAACCGGAACAAAAGCCCTGATCATATAGTTGTCGTCAGGCCTGAATTCCCATTCACCAGTTTCTGTATTATAAAAGTAACTTCTGCCGGCAGGATTATCTTTATCAGATGTAATCTCGTGATTAAATTGATCAGAACTCATATTGCTAATTGAAATATAAAAATCTTTATCAGGTATTGGTATGCTAAAGTGTTTCAAATTACACCACAAAGGCCAGGTACTATTGAAATTATTGTTGAGAATTTTTGAGCCCAACAAAGTACCAGGATATCCATCGTCTCCATCTGCATTATAAACCTTAATAAGGTATGAGAGTGTATCACCCATTAGTTTGGCCTTTACTTTTTTAAGTGTAGTTGGCCATTCAAAAGCAGAAAATTTTACAGCAAATTCATTGTGTTGGTTCATTTCATATTCTGCTTCATAATCTCCGTTATCATATACAATCTCATTCAATGGGGTAGGCAATTCCGGCCATTCAAGCAGGCATTCTGTGTCATTCTCATTAACGCTTGCAATAACTTCAACAGGAGGTAATACATCCTCCCACAGGTCTACGTTGAGTATGGTTGCCCCCGGATTAGGATAAACATTTTCCTCAGTATGACTTTGATAGCCATCTCGCTGAAAATGAACGTCATAACTTCCTGAAACCAGATGAAGTGAATAAAAGCCTACTGAATCAGAATAAGTTCTGGCTGTATCAGCTCTTACCAATACATTTCTGATCGGGGTGCCTGTATTTCCATCTGTTGTATTTCCTTCAATATACAAGCCAGAAAGAAATTTTTGCTGTTGTGCATTATTTTGTGCGATGCCAATAATAGGGGATATCAAAATGATAAAAAAGCAAAGCAGAACAAATTTTATGCTACTCATGATACGTTATTTTGAAGATCATTATCAATGTGGTAATTACCATTCAAACTACTAATTTCCAAATAATTTCATCATCAATCTACCTTAGAATAATTAGTTTTTTCAACAAACCTTTTTCTGAATTCCTTTGTATGCGAAGAAAATATACACCATTTGTCAATTCGAGTGTATTCATCATTACATGCTGGCTATTAATTTTATCTAATAAGATAAGCCTTTCCCCTGAAATATTCAAAATTTCTATTTTCTTCATTGAGGAGTTGTTGGCATGGATATGAAGCGAGTTTGCTACCGGATTGGGGTAAACAATAATCTCATCTATAGATTTTTCTTTCCCCAATCCTACATAAAACGTCTCACAAGCCAAACCGGTGGTGTCTGATTCGCAGGAAGAATAGATGCCACTGACGTAATAACAATATTCACCGGCTTCGTATATGGTGTCTTTGTAATTGTTGTTGAAATGATTTTCCAGGATCAATTCACCATTCCGCCAAAGATTGGTCCCGAGGTAGCTTCTTGAACCGGAAAAAGATTGACTATTTGCAAATTCTGAGCCTTGTTGGTTATGTTGCCTGGATCCTGTTTTTAAAACCTCATAATATCTTTTTTCTTCATTTGTTTTAGAATAACTGACATAAGCCTCATGACTTCCAACATAAGAATATCCGTATTCACCTAATTCGACAAATTCTCCAATTGACCCGAAATACAGTGAACCATTGTAATAACTGTCGTCCACACCAATATAAGGACCACCTGGGCCAGCATTAAAAGTCGCAATCATAAAACTTTCCTCATTAATGTTAATAGGAGCAGTATAAATAGTTACCCAATCATCTTGCGGACCGTTTTCAATAGTAAAAGGGCCTGCTAAAATGCTTTCACCATCTCCTGATAAAACATAGATTTCTTCTTTTTGTTGATATTGTTCATAAGAACTATTAAAGTATCGTATTCCGTGAAGAGTACTTGGAGTTTCACTGGGTGTAAACATTTGTGCAAGACCTGCATTCCCATCAATAGAAGCAATGGCATTTTCAAAGCTCCCATCATTATATGACATCCACCAATACCATCCAGGAAACCAATAATTCCATTCTAACTCGATTATTGCATATTCCTCATTTACAGTTAGAATATCAGAGAATATTTCATCGGGAGCAGTGCATTCATGTGTAATTTCAATATTGTCAATTTGCCATTTATCAATTAAGGTGGAATTGTTGCCCTTACAGAAAAAGCCTATTCTGAAGTCCGATCCCAGATGTTCATCAGTCTCAATGTGTACGGAAGTCCAATCGAAACTTTCCCCTGCATCAAAACTATCTAACCAGAACCATTCTCCGTTTGCCCATATTCTGACCATCAATTTCTCGTTAGGTGCCGGCTCATTGACTTCCAGTTTAAGATCAAAATCAATATGAAATTTGCCGTCGGTTATTTCGAGTCCGTTTATGGGATAGGTAACAATGCCACAATCGTAATATTCAAGAAAGGGTTCTCCTGAAAAAACTGCCCCCGGCTCCGGGTTTCCTTCTTCATCCATCACCGACCAGTTATCACATTGCACCTCCCAGTCATTTTCTTCAAAATCCCCGCTTTCCCAATCTTCAGTGAAAGGAAGGGAAAAACCATAGGATACGACGATCGGTATCGGACCATCCTCCAGAGATTCGTCCTCATCTCCGGGAAATCCATACGGACTTAAGTCATAAACTGCCGTAACCGAAAAATTATAGGTTCCCGGCATCAGGCTATAATAAACCCAATTGTTTGAATAAATTGTATCGCCTCCCCAGTATTCAACGTATTCAACCCATTCTCCATTCTTATAGAGATTGAATCCAATCAGGTTTTCAGGGATGCTGTCACCATCGGGCCAGGGAGCTTTGGTTGCAGTCCAGAAAATCACGGTGCTCGTATCTATCTGCAGGTTTTCCGGCGGATAAAGCCATTGGGATGTAAAAGTGTAGGTTGTCGTATCCGAATTCCCCGACATAAAAATGGCTGAAACCCCGGCAGTATAATCCTGTCCGTAAACCAGGTTTAGATATTCATGGTTTTCTTCATTAACACTTGCAATAGAATCTCCGTCAAGGAATACAAGATAGGAGCCTGTTGGTGGGGGAGAAGCAGGATTTTTTGTAATATTCTGGTTTTCTATTAAAAAGGGAAGATTGTAAAATGACTTTGATGTGGTATCGATTACAGGGGCATCCCAGGTGGCTATTGAGTTTAAAGGATCGACATAGAGATTTGTGGGAGCCTGAATTATTTCAAGCAGTTCTATATTGATGATCGTATCTGTTGTCAGAACGAGATTTGTATCTGTGTACTCATGATACCAGGGCAGGAAGACATTTACATCGTATGCTCCTTTCCACACCGGATCGAAAGTGCATGAAGCACTATTATCCGTAATACCATCGTATTCATTGTAAGGATATTCAAGTCCTGTAAGGTCTATCTCCGCACCCTCAGCTACTTCACCCGTATTGCTTGTAATATTGAATGTTACTGATATTTTTTTATTCTTTCCAACAATGTTGCTGTAGTTGTATTCCGAATATACCGGCCCGTTTTGATCATAAAGGGCGGCCACGCCATAGGCATACCATCCTTCATCTAAAATTTCAAACAAAGTATCATTGTAAGTGTAATTCGAAACACTATCATTCAGGACGGTGGAATCTCCGTTTGCCGGGCTCCCGTCAGGATCAAAATTGGAGAAGCGGGTAACTTTATATGCCAGGGCATCTCTGCCCTGATCCGAATTGGGATCATTGGAAACCAATGCCCTGATCATAAAGTCCTGGTAGCTTGAAATGGTCCAGTAATCCTGGTAACTGATATATGAATAGCTTTTGTCATAAGTGGGGGCGGTTTCATCTATACCAATGGGAGCGGCATAAGGAGGCAGGCTGTCCTGAAACATCCCCACATAAAACTTTCCTTCAGTAATTTCAACATTAAAACTGTCCACTTCTATCCATAGATAATTATCAATTGTTACGGATTGTGTTGCCAATGTAGTTCCCGGTTTTCCATTGTTGCCATCATCATCCAGAATTTTCACCGTACAAGTCGAACCCAAAAAGTTAGAACCAACGGGGAAACTCCCGTCTCCAATATAAAATCGGGCGCCTTTTACATAACAGGGATAGCCCATGGGGTCGAACTTTACCGCATGGCCACAACCAATGTGATTATAGACCAAATAATCCTCTGCAGTACCGTCATCATAAGCAATTTCTGATGCCGGTGAAACAAAGGTCCAGTCTACCAGGCATTCCGATTCATCATCATTTACATTGGCAACAATCCATCCGGGAGCATACAATTCTTCCCATAAACCGACATCAATTTCAATATTGCTGAAAACCGAAACATCATGTTCCGTATGATTCTGGTATCCATACTTTTGATATTCAATGTCATAAATTCCGGAGGGTATATCCAGACTGTAAAAACCGGTATCATTTGTAATGATGCTGAAAGTGTCGGCACTTACAAGGGTGCCCGGTAATAGCTCGCCGGTTTGAATGTCATTTACTGTTCCAGAAATACTAAAACTTCTGTTTTGCCTCAGGCTTGAATAATCCTGTGCAGAAACTGCTTTAATGAGTAAAAGCGTAATGAACAGAATCAGATTGGTTTTATCAAGCTTTTTCATTGGTCTGGTTAATGGGTTTAATACAAAATATGTTCGGGCAGTTATTTGGCAGTAAATTCAGTAGTCTTGAATATCCATGATCTTCAAACAAATGTAAGACAAAATATGGATAAGGATGGTTGTATGTGTGATTTGTGGATTGCTTAAAAAATGACTTGTATGTGACAGCCAGACTGGGTGTTAGTCATTGGCCATTGGTCATTGGTCATTGGTCATTGGTCATCATTTTCCAATTGACTGATCTCGAGCCTGTTCGCCAATAAGATATCCATATACCTTTTTAACCATAAACCTTTCTAACAAGTTGAAGAATCTACTACTCGCGAGATCCATTGAAGGGGTTTGATTTTTATCATGGAATCTTAAATCCTAATCCTTTTACAGCCCCAAAAAAACAATAGCCACACCACTAAGCAATATCGTTGCCCCGGCAATGGCATGTGTATAACGTTCCAGTTTTCCGAAAGGCATTACTTTGATACCGTATGATGCCAGTAAAACAACAGACAACATGGTGGCTATTGTGATAAGGGCAAAAGTCCCGGTAACAAGGATGAGGCCCCCGATATTCTCCTGCGCCGCTGGCACCATCAGCACCGGGATCAGCGGCTCGCAGGGACCCAGCACGAATATCGTAAACAGTATCCACGGAGTGATGTTCTTTTTGTGGGTGTGATCGTGTTTGCCTTCGTGCTGGTGATCATGATCATGCAGGGTTCCATCCTCATGCACATGCAGGTGCTTGTGGGGCTTATTGCGGTAGGCTCTCCACAATCCGTAAAGGAAGTAGACACCCCCGAAGATGATAAATGCCCAGGCTGCCAGGTCGCCACGAACCCCTTCAATGCCTTCAATCTTCGATATCCCAACCCCGAACGCAATACCGATGATGCCCAGCAATACCGAGCTGCCAACATGCCCCAGTCCTGACAAAATCGTGATCCAGCTGGTCTTCCACAGTGACCATTTCCTGGCTTTCGACATCACGATAAAGGGTAAATAATGATCCGGTCCCAGGATGGTATGGGTAAATCCCAGGGCTGCAGCAGTTCCTGTGAGTATGATGATTTGTTCGTTCATTGTTTGAAACTTGAAATTGGAAATTTGAAGTTTGGTCCGACTAATTTAATGTTTTGATAAATCTACATTTTGTAATAATTATTAACCTTGCTGTCTGGATAAAAGCCCAGAGACTCCCTGCCTATCGACAGACAAGCCTGTCTTCCGCAGGCAGGCTCGGTTTCGCTACTAATGGCATGATTTGTAACAAGCCGATTTTTAACCCCCTCTCGGTCTCCCCCTGTAGGGGGAGATGACCTGCCAATTGACTCTTTAGCTTCATTTATCTTAAGTTTTTTAATCATCACTTTTTTAACTTGTAGCTCCTAAAGCCTCCCCTTTAGGGGAGGTTTGGAGAGGTTTTGGGAGGTTTGGTAAATCAAAGGTGTTAAATGAAAATTTCTGAACGCTATAACTCAATTCTTTTTAAAATTATTAATTATTAATTCTTAATTATGATGAACTCCCTGCCCATCAAGCTTTCCATATCTTTCTCCCGCGCACTCCAGGCAAAACGATTTTTCATCTTTTTTAACAATCCTTGTGGCCATAATGGGCTCACCGCATTTGGTGCAGATGATGCTTTCGTGTGAGGGTGCATATTCCGGTATTTCTACATCAATTCGTTCTACTTTAAAAATTTTGTCGAATTCCAGTTTGAGAGTATGCAGGGCTGCCTGAATACCGCTCAATTTATAATTCTCTTTTGTTTTTTCCGAATGATCCTGTTTGCCTACCAGTTTGGCATACTCTTCCGTAAAAGCCTGCTTTTCTTTGTGCATATATTCTTTGGCATCGGCCCGGCTGGCAATGCGGATGCCTTTGCCATCCCTTTTGGTAAGGGTAAAAGCAGTTTTCCCCAGGTCTTTAAAAATCAGGGCGTTGTTGCCAAAGGTACATCCGGTAACGAATTGCAGGCCGTCGCTCAGGCAGTTATTGGTTTCGGTGATTGCAA
>NPIE01008793.1_pt1 | contig 33266 bp, 29 predicted proteins | sample 8637661 | NCBI WGS metagenome assembly NPIE01 (sample SAMN07420842, study PRJNA396082) | bioreactor metagenome | isolation source: sample BA12 brine-fed electro-methanogenic bioreactor BA | place: Japan: Kochi | collected 2016-12-09 | reverse complement strand
ATGAGAAATTAGCCAAACTCAAGCATGAAGCTTTGCTTCATTATCAATAAATGGATCAAGGAAGTAAGCGTTTTCATATTCTGGTTAATTCAACGGCTTTTTTTATCCTGGCTTATCTCTTTCTTTTTATAAGCGGGCAATTGGTCACCATTGTGTCAGGGTCAATCTTTGATTTTGACTATGCATGGTATTTCTACCGGGTGAAGTTTTTTATTACCAGCAAGGATTGGAACCACGATTCGGTGAAACTGATTTTTGGGGCTTTGCCTGTGTATTACCTGATCGTAGGCAGCATCTCACTCATTATTTATTCCAAAGGAAGAATCTACGAGGGCATCCTGAAACAATTCTTTCTCTGGCTGTACCTGATTGCCTTCAGTCTTTTTTTTGGTTCACTGCTAATCGGTGGTTTTGCCAACAAGGGCTTCGGACATGTATTGAGGTGGTCATATATGATGGATACAGGTCGTATGTTGTATGTTTTTAGCGGTCTGGCAGGCCTGATCAGCCTGGGATTTTTCAGTGGTCGCCAGATCCTGATTGCATCAAACTCCTATTACGTCTCCATGCTTGACAAGCAAAAATTCGGTTTTTACCTGCACATGATACTGTATCCTTTTATTGCAGGATTCTTTATCATCAGCCTGGTAAAATTGCCTTATGTTGATGATAATTCATATTATGAAACCCTTTGCCTTTCCGGGTTTGTCATTGTGGTTATTTTCCTGCGAATCCGTCTTAAATCCGTGACAGATCTGTACTTTGAAGAGGATGAAAAAAAGAAACACTTCAACCGCAAATTACTGATCCTTGCCGCAACTGTACTGATCCTTTACAGGGTGTTACTTGATCCCGCTGTTTCTCTTTTTAGTAGCGTATGAGCTTTTGTCTTTTTAAATCAGAACCGGTTTTTACTTCAAGGATGTAGACCGTCTTATCAAGTTCGTTCAGAGAGATTTCGAAGGATGTCCCAGCAGGTTTGTAGCTGGCAATAAGCGAACCATTCAAATTTATCAAACGGATACTCTCAATCCTTGAACTGGTAGTGATATTCAAGACATCTCCACTGAGTGGGTTGGGGTATATTTTCAATTCGTCATTTTTCACATGCTCTATTCCCACACCATTAAAACAATTGATTCTTGCGATCCAGCCAGGGGCCGACTGGCTTACATCTGAATAAAATTCAAAAGTAAGTGCCCCTTCAGGATTGGTAGCCCATACTGCGCCAGGCGAATCCGTGCCACAATACTTACCGATCAGTGGAGCATTATCGTCCGCACCATCATATATTATCAACCAGTCATATGCGCAGTCTTCTTCGTATTCAACATCAAACATCAGGAATTCCATTTTTATATTGTCTTGAGTATCTGAAGGGTAAAAAGTCATGAGACTGTATTCATTATCCGGATAATTGGAATTCCCGCCGGCATCATAGAACAAACCTGAACAAAGGCTGAATTGCCCCTCTTCCATCAGGTAATGTTCGTCAGCAGAAAGATAATTTTCTTTCAACACCACACTACTATCACCTTCTTTATACACAGTAAGACGGACGTCAAATCTACCAGTATCTGCAAATAAAATATTTTCCGGGTCTTCATCATAAGAGACACCAGGGAATCCACCTTCGAATTCCCATTTCCAGGCCTCGGGTGAACCATATGAATCATCGAAGAAATTCACAACACCCCCTACTTCAACATAGATTGGTTCTGCGGTAAAATCTGCAATGATGGTGCCCGGCGCCAGTTGGACATTCCTAATGGTTGTGTTCGCATTTACTGCGGTAACATTGTATAGTGTTTTTGGATAATAACCAGGGGCTGAAAAACGCAAATCATAGGTGCCGGAATAAATGGGCCTATGATAATCTCCTTTGGATGCCGTTGAAAACACCATTGAGCTATCGATATCATGTTCCAACACAAAAACTTCTGCCTCAAGCGGGTAAGAAGTGATGCTATCGCTTACCAGCCCGCGGAAACCATAATTAGACTGATTGATGTAGTTGATCAGTGAACGGTAATTGTATTCCCAGAAGTAAGGCAACTGATTTCCTGGAGGGGTTTTGACATTGGATATTTCCAGGGTAAATTCACGGCATTGTTGGAAGTAATTCATATAATCCTGACGTCCACCGTTAATGGTATACCAGTCGTAACCATTGCTGATCCCATTGTTGAGATCTGTCAGGTAGCCTGCAGGTGCGTAAGCGTGCACAGTATCTGCATATTGCCTGCATACGAGCTGCCACCAGTCATCATCGGCATGCCGGGTCGGCCAGGTATCCCAGGGATAATTGCACACCTCTGCCCCCCCATGTAAGTTGCAGGATAGAACAAAATTGTGCATTTCTGCAAAATTCATAAAAATAATCGTTTCTTCCTGCCAGGGATTTCCATCTGGATGGGGCCCGTCTTCGGGATCCGGGAAATTCCGGTTAAAATCAATGCCATTGGCATTCCCGCGGGTTGCACCGTTTACTGTATTATTTCCTCCGGCATAAGTGCCATTGGGGTTGGCAAGTGGATTGATCCATATTTCCATGTTATTGACCATTTCTGTAATCCTGGGGTCAGAACCGTAATTCGAAAGAAAATGGTCGATCAGCCGGAGCATTAAAACATAGCCTGTTAGTTCATCACCATGCATGGAAGACGAATAAAAGAATTCGGGCTCATCTTCATGCAGGAGCAGGTTGTCGGTAATCCTGACGGCAAGGATCTTTCTGCCGCTGTTGAGGGTGCCCAGGTTGACTGTCTTGCAGATAGCGGGGTAACTCTGTTCGAACTGGTACATCATATTCACATAGGCATCATAGGTAGGATAATAATCCCAGTCATTTGCATTGCGCCATTCATCAGGACCGAGCATCTTCGGATTTTTTAGCAATAATCCCGGAGGCGTGAGCAATTGAAACTGCTTTCCATGCTCCAGAAATTTCAGGAACTCTTTTTCATTTGCATAAGCGTAAATCCATTTATCCTTCACCCGGTCTACAGATATAATCCGGCTCATCTGGTCAACCTCTTTTTTGTGTGTGTATTCGAACTTGAAATACACTTCCTTCCGCATATTACTGATCTTGTTCCAGTTAAGCGGGTCTTGAGCAAATGATTCAAAATTTCCTGATAAAAGGAAAATACCAATCAATATCATCACTATAAATTGCTTCATGATTCTTTCTTCTTGTCTTAATACCTTGGGCAAATTTAATAATCCTTATCCACTCATGCAGAATGATAATTTATTTCAGTTTCATGCAGAATATCTTGTAACTGGTATAAAAGGTTCTTTTTAAGTTTAATCATTGGCAGGCGCAGGTTATTGGCACAAATTCCATGTATGTCGAGGATTGCTTTAACAGCTGAGAGTTTATCATCCTCCTGCATGATCTTTATCAATGGAAGTAAAAACCTGAAAACCTTTCGTGCATTTTCGAAATCATTGAGAATACCCATTTGAAATATTTCTCTGACGAGGGTTGGGTATGCATTTGCGATTACTGGCATTAGGCTGTGGGCACCCATCGAAAGGGCAGGGATCATATGCATATCGTCAGCCATGATAATCTTGAAATTCTCCGGTTTCTGGTCAATGATTCCGAAAATGTTGTTCAATGAAGGAGAGTCTTCAAGGTAGCCCAAAAGATTTTTATATTGTCTGGCCAGTTCCGTCACTGTTTTAGCCTCTATGAGATTGTTGCCGTTATGCAAAGTGTTATAAATGATCACTGGAACCTGACTAACGCTTGAAATTTCTTTATAATGATAAAAAACACCTTTCTGTTTCACTTTTGCGATATAAGGGCAAAATGGGATGATCGCCTTGAGCCCGCGGGGAGTGCTTTTTTTTAGGTAATCGATCAAAATCTGGGTGTTGTTCCCACTGATACCTGCAATGAGCGGAACCCTGTCTGCAACAATATCTAGCGTAAAATCAAGCACTGCGGACTTTTCATCATTGGAAAGTGTGTTGGATTCGCTGAAATTGCTCAGCACTGCGATGTAATCAGCACCTCCCTTGATCACGGATTCGACCAGGCGCCCCATTGCTGAAAAGTCTATCGTTCCATGCCTGTGGAAAGGTATTGCAAGGGGCACACCAGTACCTTTCAGTTCAAGTTGCATATTATTTTTTTTTGATGATTCTTATGTAATGGTCGATTTCTCTTAAATAATCATCCAGGCTTAAATTCTGTTTTCTGTTAATTTGGACTGCTGCAGCGTCCGAGTGCCCTACCTTAAGTTTGGCTTTCGCAAGGCTAAACAAATAACGTGCGGTGAAGTCATCATCCTCAGTTAAATCGAGTAAAAGATCTAGTTCCTCCTCCAAAAAATCCTCAGCATATTTTCCACGAGGCTTTCCAAACCAGTTAAGGTCTCCGGGATAAATAAAATCAAAGGAAAGCTTCGGCAAAAACTGTGTGGTGTCTTCCTTTCTTTTAACCAGCCCCAGAGCTCTGACCTTTATATTTTCATTTTGAAGCTTATTTACAAAACCTGCAATGATTTCATAGCTTGCTGTTTTCTCCAGGGTGTATAATATCCCAATTTTTTTTACCTCCTCAAAGTTGATAATTCTTGCAGGATAATTTCTTGACTTTAGTTTCCGTTTCAGGTAAAAGCTGGACCAGTTATTTGTTATTTTCTGAAAAATATTTCTTTGCACCACTGCTTGATACTTATTTTATTTGAGCAGGTCAGACTTTGACCAGGCATTTCTCTATTTCACCGATATACATCCTGTGATAGTCCTTTTTTGTATATATTTCTTCGAGTTCCGGATCCATAAAATTTCCCGGCTGGATATCCTCCCGATAGATCTTTCTGCATAGCAGAACCAACTTCGATTCTTCGAAATATACACCTCTTTCTTCATCCTCAAGTACAGTAAGTTTACATTCGAGGGCTTTATCAACGTCTTTACCAGAATGTGAACCACAATAATTAAGCATGTCGCGGTACCTCTCGGTAAAAAAGCCCAGACTAAAATAACGGTAATTCTCCGTAAACTGGAAAGTATAACGCTGAGGTCTCACAAATATGAAGGCTACCGGTCTTTTCCATAAAAAACCGAGCCCACCCCAGGCAGCTGTCATCATGTTGAAATCATCCTTCTTCCCGGCAGCAATCAGCATCCAGTCCGTACCGATCAATTTGATTACATTGTCGTTGATCAGTTCTGGGGAGATCTCGGTAAATGTTTTTAGCATACGAGTGAAATTGGTAGAAACAAATGTAAGGAATTGATTCGAATGAAGGGGAAGGAAATTTGAAAAATGGGGTTTTGTTAAGTGGTGAATTGGTGAAATAGTTTATTGGTTTGGGGCATTAGCTGATAGTCTCTGGTTAGCTTTTGAGTGGCGGGATTGATTTGTGTATTTATTGGTTATAAGGGTATAGGGGAATGTGGTATAACGATTTGGTTTTAAAATTTTTATATCAACAAATCTCGACTTGCCTGAAGCGAGCCAAGAATCCTTGGCTGAAAGCCGAGACCAGTAAACCAGTAACCCAATTCACCAATAAACTAATTTACCAACCAGCAACTTATTAATAACTTTGCCTCTTAATCAAAATCTCATTTTTATGCAAACAATACTTGGATCGGGTGGAGCCATAGGATTTGAACTGGCAAAAGCCCTAAAAAACTATACCCACTCCATCCGGCTGGTTAGCCGCAAACCGGAAAAGGTCAATCAGGAAGATGAACTTTTTCCTGCCGACCTCACCCGGCAGGAGGAAGTGAACAAAGCCGTTGCTGGCTCAGAAGTCGTTTATCTGGTGGTGGGTTTTGAATACAAGGTGAAAATCTGGCAGAAGAACTGGCCTGCGCTGATGCGAAATGTTATCAATGCATGTAAGGAACATCAATCAAAACTGGTATTTTTCGATAATGTTTATATGTATGATATCAACAGCATCCCACATATGACCGAAGAAGCACCCATCAATCCCCCGAGCAGAAAAGGTGCCGTACGGGCGGAGATCAGCAGGATGTTAATGCAGGAGGTTGAAAGCAGAAAACTGGAAGCGCTCATTGCACGTGCGGCCGACTTTATCGGGCCAAAAAACAGCTTGCTGTCTGAGATGGTGATAAAAAAGCTGATGAAAGGCAAAAAGGCCGACTGGTTTGCAAGCGTGGACAAGATTCATAGTTTTACTTTTACACCTGATGCAGCAAAAGGTACTGCCTTGCTTGGCAATACATCCGAAGCTTATGGAGAGGTATGGCATTTGCCGACCACGCACGAAAGGCTAACAATAAAGAACTGGATCGAATTGATTGGCAGGGAACTGGACAAAAAACCAAAATACCGGCTAATGTCAAAAGGCATGATGGGCCTGATGGGTGTTTTTGTCTCCATACTGCGGGAATTCAAAGAAATGGTCTATCAATACGACAGGGATTATTTTTTCGATAGCAGCAAGTTTGAAAAGAGATTCGGTTTTCAACCTGCGAAACCAGAAGAGGCTGTTAGGGAAACTCTTGGAAAGCTATAATAAAAAGCCCCGGCATTAAACTGTCGGGGCTTTTTAATTTCTATTTATTTTAATATTAATTGCCGATTGGGATCAAAATCCTTGCACTTACATTTAAATGGTTCGCATCAGAAATTATGGTATAGGCAACTTCTGCACCAAATTTGAATGAATCACCAGAAAGGAAACCAACATGCGGGCTGAATCCAAATTCACTGTCTGACTGGCTTTCAACAACAACTTTTTGTGAATATCCACCATAGGTTATTTCCTGTTCATACTCTTCAGTTGAAGCAATAAAAATTCCCAGTCCAAGACCACCATAAGGCATAAAGCCTTCAGTAGCAAAGTAGTAATCACCCTTAACAACAATCGGAATCATCGAAAAGTTTGGAAAATCGATTTCAAAACCCATAACCTCTTCAGTTTTACCACTGAAAATGTAGTATCCAATGTTTGCTCCGAGAGAGATGTTATCCTGGATGAAATAGTCACCTTCTAGCATACCTCCGAATCCCATGTTATAGCCATCGCTCCAGTCACCCATTGGCAAGGCGATACCTGCAGTAGCCCCAAAATTCAACTGTGCTTTGGACTCACTTGTGAAGCCCACCACAAGTGCAATTGCAATCATTAATGTAACTAACTTTTTCATAATTGTGTTTTGTTTTTGATTGTGCATACTCATAAAGCTTTTCTGCATCCGCTTCCTACTCTCTTGGGGATTTTCAGATATCTCCCTGTTTTGATAACACCGGGCTGCAGTTGCAACCCGGTAGTTAAGCGTAACCAAATTTGTTATTAGAGAATCAAAACTAATAATAAATATTAGAATAAACCAAATAAGTCCTACTGAAATGTTACGGAGAATTCTCCACCGCTGATGCTTACTTCCTCCTGCTCAGAGTTTTTGGCTGTGAATGAAAAAGTTCCTTTTGCGGAACTTCCGGTCCATTCGGTAATGTTTACCTTGCCACTTCCCATTCCAAGCATGGTAGAATATGTCTGGTCGGTATTGATGCCGGCTGTCCAGCGGCCTGAATTCTGGTTTGTGAGGGTTTCGCCCAGAGTGTACTCTCCAGTTCCATTAACGTTCATAACGGTAACTTGTAATTGTTTGGAGTTATTGTCACTTCCAGTTACAGTAAACAGGTTGTTTGAATAAACCCCAACTACCGCCAATGATGCAGACCAGTCACTTCCATCCACTTTAGCACTCATGCTACCGGCAGCAGGATTGTTGTTGTTGTTTGGTTCGGTTTCGTCGTCTTTCTTTTTACAGGCTGAGATACTGAGACCGATCACGATAAAAAATAAAATTAAAAGTTTTGCTGATTTCATAATTTACATTTTTTGTTAAACAATAAAAAACAGAGCTACTTCCCAATAGTGTCCAAACTTCAAAGCGAAAAATATTTGGGTTTATCCAGGAAGTAAGCTCTGAGAATTTCTTTTTCGCTTTGAATTCTGAACTTGATGAGACAAAATTATGGCTGTGACAACCACGGAGAATCAGCAAATCACCGTAAATTATCTAAGGGATTTACCCCATTTTGGACGTAATAAATGAAGAAATATAAATATTTAGAGTTTTGTTAATTACATAACAATGAAAGAATTGATTTTTTTTCAGTCAACATATCCACTTTTCATTGCATAACGGATAATGCCGGCAACATTCTTGACTTCGAGTTTACGCATGATGTTGGTGCGGTGGGTATCCACAGTTCTGTCGCTGATATGCAGTTGTTTTCCGATTTCTTTATTCGACATACCTTCGGCAATCAATTTCATGATCTCGATCTCACGGGAAGTAAGTTCAATCTTATCAGGGCTGTTGCCAAATTTTGAATTGGCACCACCGGTTTTTCCAAGCAGTGAGAGTGTAACATCTGTATCAAAATATTTTTGACCGCTGATGATCTTTTCCAAGCAGTCAATCAAGGCTTCCCGGCTCGAATTTTTCAGAAGGTAAGCATCCACGCCCATTTCGATAAATTTCTTGATCAGGCTCTTTTCCTGGTGCATAGTAAGGATTACTGTTTTCACTCTGGGATGGTCTTTTTTAATGATTCGTGTGGCTTCAATACCGTTGAGAACGGGCATATCAATATCCACGATGGCGATATCCACCTCTGCTATACCCACCAGGTCGACCAGTTCTTTACCGTTAGAAGCTTCTGCGATGATCCTGAAACGTTCATCATCTTCGAGCAGGGCCTTTATCCCGTCGATCACGATTTTGTGATCATCGGCAAGTACAATCTTATAGACTTTCATAGTTTTGGAATTCTAATACTTACACGGGTTCCCCCTCTTTCTGCCTGCTCGTATTTGATCTCACCTCTAAGCAGGGTGATGCGGCTGGCAATGTTCAACAGCCCGATCCCCTTTTCGCTGTTTTTTTCATATTCAAATCCTTTCCCATTATCCTCTATTAACAAAAGTAAGACATTTTTCCGGTTGATAAGCTGTAGCTCCAGACGGTCTGCATTGGCGTGTTTGATCACATTGGAAAGCAATTCCTGGCAAACCCGGAAGAGGTTCAATTCGATTTCAGGCTTCAGTTTTTCTTCCTTTCCAATGCTCTCGAGTTCATATTCAATGCGGGTTTTCTTCAGGTTTTTTTCCAACATGTCTTCAATGGCAGCGAAAAGACCGATCTCACGCAAAACTTTGGGCATCATCTGGTGAGATATATTCCTGACCTCATGGTATACTTCATCCAGTATCCTATCAATCTCTTGGATTCTAGGGGGTTGCGATTTTTCTTCCGGAATAATTTTGTGCAATACCGACTGCCAGTTCATTTTTAGTCCCGATAACATCTGCCCCACCCCGTCATGTAGTTCCCTGGCTATTCTGTCGCGCTCTTCTTCCTGGGTTTCGAGAACAGCACGCATCCGCAATTCCTGTTGCCGGATGATCTCTGCATTCAATAATGCCCTTTGTTTTTGTTTGTAGCGAAAATACCATGACAGTGTCAGTGCAATAAAAAACACCATCAATGCGATCAGAAGGCTGTTTTGTGTATGTTGTTGCTTTATTGTCAGGTTTTTAATCTCTTGATCCTTCCTAAGCTGTTCCACATCGTATTTGGTTTGAAGCTCCAGTATGCGAGCATTTAAACGACTTTCGTATACAGAATCAATGGTACTGGCGTAAAGGTTCTGGTAGTAAAAAGCACTGTCGTGTTTATTCAATGAATAATACATGGTGGAAATTTTCTGGTATGCCATTTTGGTTTCTTCCATTACCTGGGCTTGTTGTGCCAGTTCGAGGGCTTTGAAAAGCGAGCGCCTGGCTTCCCTGAACATCGACAGATTAGTATAGGCTTCTCCCAGCCCGATGAGGGTGGATGCAATGGCCTTTTTGTCGCCCAGGTCAACGCGGATCGAAAAGGCTTCCCGCAGATATTCAAGCGCCTTTTTGTAATCACCGCTTGAAACATGCAGTCCACCAAGGTTATTCAACATCACAGCAAGGGCTTCCATTGAAGCCATCTCTCTGAAAATCTTTACTGCTTTTTCGTAATATTCTCCGGCACGTACAGTATCTCCGGTGCGCAAGTAAACATTTGCGATGTTCCCGTATGACCCACCTTCCCCATATTTATCGCTTTGTTCAATCCTTATGTCAAGCGCACGCAAATGGGCTTCTAGGGATTTTTCATAATTCCCGATATTTTGATGAATGATAGCAATATTGTTTAAACAGTACCCAATCCAGAGATCCCGTCCCATTCGTTCGTACATCCGCAGGGCTTTCAACTGGTTGTCAAGTGCTTTCTCCAGGTCGCCCTGTTTCTGATGTATGATGCCGATTTTATTAAATAATGAAGCAACACCAGAACTATCGTGCATTTGTTTCCTGATCTTCATGGAGCGATCAAAAAAATCCAGGGCATGATCATATTTATTCTGGTCGATGTAAACGATCCCAAGGTCATTATAGGCCTGGGCAATGCCTTTATCCCAATCAAGCTCAATGGCTAACATCAGGGCTTTTTGCCCGTAATTAAAAGCCGAATCACTGGAAATGAAACGATATTCCCAGCAGAGGTCTGACAATGCCCTCACTCTTACAGTATCAATTTTGCTTTTGCTAAGTTTATTCAGGCTGTCGATCCGCTTGTTCGAAAAGATCTTTGGTGAAAATAAACAAAAAATAATGGAAAGCAGAATTACACCAATTAATCTGATTCTCATATATAAAATTTGGTTGCGGTCTGGTGAAGACAAATATAAAAATTTTTCAAAGATGTTTTATTAACAGAAATCCTGCATAATTTGTTTGAATGTTTTTCATTTTGTTTATATTATAGGCTGAAATAAACAATCAAAAGATGAAAAAATATTTCATTCTGCTATTCATTTTCGTTTTTTATCTAAACTCTTGTGGACCTGAAGCAAGTAAGAATAAGAATGCTAAAAAGGATTCTGCAGAAAAAGAAATCATCTCGAGTGGGATCCTGGATGAAGTAGATGTGGATCTGAAAGAGATTAAGAAAAGAGGCGTCCTGAAAGCCATAACAATTTATAGCTCAACAAGCTTTTTCATTTACCGGGGCAAGCCCATGGGTTACGAGTATGAACTGATCAAGCGGCTTGCAGATCATCTCGGCCTTGAACTGGAGATCGTTGTGGCCGAAAATATGAATAGGCTGTTTCAGATGCTTTATGAGGGTAAGGGGGATATAATTTCCTACGGGATCACAGTTACCAAGGAGAGACTGGATAATGTAAGCTTTACAAAATATCATACAAAAACACACCAGGTTCTGGTACAAAGAAAACCAGATAACTGGCGGCAAATGAAGTTGCATAAGATAGAAGAAACCCTGGTACGTGACCCACTCGAACTAATCGGCCGGAAGGTACATGTTCGTGAAAATTCCAGTTATTACCAGCGCCTGCTGAATCTTTCAGATGAGATCGGCGGAGAAATTGATATTGTTACCGTCCCGGGAAGCAAGGAAACAGAAGAATTGATCAAAGATGTGGCCGAGGGCAGGATCCTTTACACCATATCGGATGAAAATATTGCCAGGATCAACAATACTTATTATTCAAACCTGGATATTGAAACCGCTGTCAGTTTTAATCAGCGGGTGGCTTGGGCAGTCCGACAATCCTCGCCTGAGTTATTAGAGGTATTGAACAACTGGATTTCGAAAATGAGAAAGAATACAGACTACTACGTAATCTACAATAAATACTTCAAGAACAGGAAGGCTTATAAATCACGTGTAAAAAGCGACTTTTTCTCAAAGAAAGGAAACCGCATTTCCGAATATGATCCGATCATAAAAAAGTATGCCAAAATCATTGACTGGGATTGGCGCCTGCTTGCCGCTCTTATCTACCAGGAATCAAAATGGGACCGAAAAACAAAATCCTGGGCAGGTGCACTCGGACTAATGCAGATCATGCCTTTTCATGTTGAAAATTGCGGCATCAGTGATTTTACGGATCCGGAGCAGAATATAAAATGCGGTGTGCGATATATCGGTGAACTGAAGTCTTATTTCTCAGAAATTGAGGATGATGAAGAAAGATTGAAGTTCATTCTTGCCTCATACAATGCCGGACCCAACCATGTGAAAGATGCACAGCGGCTCGCAGAAAAATTCGGTGATGATCCCAATATATGGACCGGAAGTGTGGATGAATACATCCTTAAAAAAGCAGATCCTGATTTTTATAATGATGAAGTAGTTAAGTATGGTTATTGCCGTGGAACAGAGCCTTATGATTATGTAAAGGAAATACTCGAGCGATATGCATACTATGCCAGATTTATCGGCTAATATTTACTTGTTGTGAGTTTTTTCTTACTCCGGTCAGATCCAGCAGATTGACCGGGTTGATGCCCAGTCCCGAGACATCCTTTCTGATAAATCGCAAAACTTCATCATAATACAGGATCACAACGGGAGCATCAGCCATTACCAAGCTGTCCATTTTCCGATAGAGGGCATATCTTGCCTCACTATTTACAATGCTTTGTGATTCCTGATAATACTGATCGAATTGCTTGCTTGCATAATGAGTATAATTCGGACCATTGGGTGCAAAGTTCCCACTATAAAAGAGGGAGAGGTAATTCTCGGCATCGGGGTAATCTGCGATCCATGATCCCCGGAAGAAAGCTGCCTTGGATTGTGCTTTGAGTTCCCGGAGTGCCCCCGGTGTATTCACATTGATTTTCAGGTTGATCCCAAGTAGCGATAACTGGTGTTGTATGTATTTGCACAGGTCCAGGTATTCGCTGGTGGTCAGCAGGGTGATCTCAGGAAGTTCCGAAGCATTCGGGAAACCTGCCTCCTTTAATAATTGTCGTGCTTTCTGGGGATCATATGTATAAATAACATCGTCATCATCATGAAATGAAGGAAGACCGGGAGGAATGATTCCATAATTTCCAGGGGTGCCGATCCCATTACGCAAATAACGGATCATGTCTTTGCGGCTGAAACCAAAATTGATAGCCTGTCGGATCTTCTGCAAACTGAGCGGACTTTGCCTAACTTCCGGCATGTTTGTATCCACGAGAAAGCCAAGGTACTCTGTATTAAGATAGGGTTCGCGTTTAAGATAAATCCGGTCATTATATTTAGGATTGAGGTTTCCGTCCGGGCTGAGTAATTCGTCTTTGTAATTAGGATCAATACCCGACATAAAATCCAGGTTTCCTTTAATGAACTCAAGGAAAGCCGACTGCTTATCTTTTAAAAAGCTAATAGCTACAGCATCAAGATAGGGCAACCGAAGTCCGGTTTCATCCACTTGATAAAAGTGTTTATTTTTGATCATAACGAGCTTCACCCCTTCTTTCCAGTATTTAAATCGAAAGGGCCCTGTACCAATGGGGTTCTGCCTGAAATCCCTGCCATAATGCTCAACGAGTTCGTGTGGGACCACAGAACAATACTGCATGCCCAGAATACCCAGAAAAGGTGGGAAAGCTTTTACCAGCCTGATCTCAAACGTGCTGTCGTTCAATGCCGTAAAGCCGGTTCCGGTTTCATCATTTTTAACATGATTAAAAACCCAGGCACCCGGGGAGGCAGCGGCAGGATTCAAAACCCTGTTGAAGCTATAAACAAAATCCCCCGCATTTACTTTCCGGCCCGCTCCGTTTTTAAACAATGGATGGTCATGGAACAAAACATCCGGTCTTAAATGAAAAGTATATATTTTCCCGTCCTCCGAAACTTCCCAGTCGCTGGCAATGGCAGGTCTAATCTGGAGGTTTTTGTCGAGCCTTACCAGGCCACTGTAGATTTGATTGCAGGCCCAGATATTGGCTAGATCCCGTGCATAGGCAGGATCCAGGCTGCTGACTCCCGCAGCTTCATTGTACCTGAAAACACTTTTATTATCCTGATCCGGCATTGGTTCGCATGCCGCAACCAGCAATATTATCAGTAAAATGCTAACCCATAATTCCGGTTTTACAGATATCTTGGATAATGCCATATGCTTTGATTATTGGATACAAATCTAATGGCTTTATTGGATTCTGCGAATTATTTTATTATATTTGTAATGAGAGAGTTTTACAATATTTCTATCTACACTCCTACACCAAACTTCATTATACAACGGAAGACAAAGCTTGACTGCAAATTACCAGCGTATTCACTTGTAGAGTAGGTTTTTTCCTATTGCGGAGTGATGTGATAGGGCTTAGTGGATAATACCGGGTAAAGTTTGTTATCCACGGCCCTATCTACTTTTACTTCAGAATTATTTGTCTCACTATTACTTGAAATCAAGCCTTTATTTTCGTATCTTTAATATCCGGCATCATATCAATTTTAATGGAAAACGAATTGCTTAAATATATGGATTACCGATTCAGGAGCAAGTCAGAAAAGGCAAGCCTGAGAAAGGTATATCCAAAAAATATAAGTGGGCCCGTCATTACAGTGAGCCGGGAGGCGGGATGTTCCGGCAATCTTTTTGTCAGGGATCTTGCCCGACACCTGAACAAAGAGCATTCAGGGAATGACAAGGCACCCCGCTGGCAGTGGGTCAATAAAGAAGTTATATATGAAACAGCACAGGAACTAAAAGTACACCCATCGCGTGTGTATAAGCTTTTTAAGGGAGAACCACGCAGGCTCATGGACGAAGTGCTTGAATCACTGTCTACGCGCTACTACATCAATGACCGGACTGTTACCCGTGCAATTGGTGAGATTGTAAAAAGGTTTGCCGTACAGGGAAATGTGATCATACTGGGTCGTGGTGGTGTCGGACTTGCAAGAAATATCAGCAAATCCCTGCATATAAAACTGCATGCCCCAAAATTCTGGAGAATTGAAGAGATTAGCCGCAAACTCAATTTGAATCACGAAGCTGCTGAAGCTTTTGTAAACGAAACGGATAGAAAAAGAAAAGACTTTCTTGCAAAATTTAACAGGGATAATTGGGGGCCAGATAGTTTTGATCTTTCATTCAATTGCATGAGCATGAGAAAGGAGGATATCATCGCAAGCATTTCGCTCATCATGAAAAGAAAAGAAATTGACTGAAGGCATTGAATCATTGCAGGATCAGCTTCTTTCTGCAGACCCCTTTATCATAGACTAAATTCAATAAATAGACGCCTGCTGGAAACTTACTTCCCTTATTATCAAAAAGCTGTAAAGCAAACTCATGGTTTTTGACAGAATACCATGCTGTTACCATTTGTCCTTCGATGTTGAATAGTTCGATGCTATGAATCTTCGGTCCTTCTGGCAAACGAATATGCACCAAGTCTTTCGCTGGGTTTGGGTAGAGGTTAAGAGCGATTTCAGCCAGACTCTGATCGCTTCCTGCAGGTGTGAGTTCCGGTAGCGTTTTCTTTTCAGCCTGGAAAACTTTAAAACTAAGTGTGTCCTGAATAAAAGCAATCAATTCACAATTTTCTCCTATCCAATCTTCATCCAAACTGAACGTGAGCTCAAAATTGTAATTGCCTGGCTCTCCTTCAAGCGGCAGACCAAAGTGATCGGGTATCATCTGCCTTGCAGCATGATTAACTTCCTCCATGCCTCCCCCGCCCCAAGCTTCAGGAATGTGCGATTCGGTGAGCACCAGGAAAACCCGCAGGTATTCAGAACGGATTTTTGCATGCATATTCACTTCCAGGGTAATATCATAATCATTTCCTTCATGCTCTCCGAAAATTAACAGTGCAGCAGGTGCATTCACCGATATCTTATCCTGATATATAGGAAAATAGTCATCATACAGACTAAGAAACTGATGTCCTCCGGTAAAATGTGTTTTTCCGTCAAAATAAACTGTGGGGTAAGCCGGGATGAAATAATAGCCCAGGCGATAAAGGCTCGCAGGGTTTTCAAAATTATCCAGCACATGGTACCCAATCGCGGCAACCGATTTATCATTTAAAAGCAGTTCATCAAGACCCAGTGCTGCACCTGGACATGTTCCGCACCATGTTCCGGTCGCCATTTCTGCCAATACCTGCTGACGAGCAGTTGCATAAGTGTTAAAAGATGCTCTTGTTGTATCATTGCTGATGTACTGGTCATCAGGGATGTCTGCGATTAAGATGATGTCATAGATGCAGTATTCTTCTGCAGGAATGAAATCATTAACTTCAAATTCAAAACTTTCTCCAGCCGGAATATTTTGGGCAAAGGTCTCCGAGAAAACAACTTTGTCATCAAGTTTTATTGTGAGGCTATATTCACAGGGCATTGCGTCTGTTTGTCCCGGATTCATGATCTTTCCGTGGATATTTACACTTTCTCCCGCATTGTGCTGCTGCTTTTCAGTTTTAACAAATACGGCAGCCACATCACGATCATAGGGATGGTACACCCGAATATCATCAATGAACCAGGAATACATATTGAAAACATAACCGATAAAATACCAGCTGAGTTGAAGACTGTCTGTAACAACAGTGTAATCCAGCAATAAGGATATCCTTGTGTTTGAAATATTTGTATCCGGTTGCATATCCCAGATGCTCTGCCATTCCTTGTCCTTTAACAAGGCCAGCCCGATTGTGTATTCCGGGTAATGATGCTCAATGGCATGCCTGAATTCAATGCGAATATCTTCTCCCTCTGCAAGGGGTATCGCCGGACTGATCAAACGCGCAGTGTCGTTAAACAATGGCTGGAAATACAACTGGGCTTCCGGAGGTTCATCTCCAGCAATGTTTCGCTGTGAAAGCTTCCAGTTTTCTTCATGTGCACTCAGGGTCCATTCTGCTGGAGGAAAGACGTTTCCTGAAAAATCCTCCGAGATGAGCTCCTGGGCCAGAGACAAATGCACACGGCAAAACAGAACAACAAGAAATATCCACTGCTTTTTCAATCCAGATTGATTTTAGATTCATTGCTTACAAAATTATACTTTTCTCAACAACAGGAAAACGGGCTTGCAAGTTATTATTTCGGGAAATATTTTAACTTTGACAACATGCATTGAATGTTAAAGCCCTCATACACGATAAATTATGCCTTTACCAGATTTTTTAATCGTCGGTTTTCCAAGATGTGGAACAAGCTTCCTCCTAAAAACCCTTCCAAAGCACACCAGAATACATATTCCGGAAGAGGAAGTCAATTTTTATGGAAATCCGAACAAAAGCCTCGAAATTTACAAAGATTATTTTAGGGAAAACATGATCAATGGGGAAAAAACTCCAGGATATATACTTAGGAAGCAAGCAATGAATGAGATACGTCATTATTCCCCTCAGGCAAAATTGATCATTTGTGTGAGGCATCCTGTTCAGGCCCTCCATTCTTTTTATGCTCACCGGGTTAGAGAGTTTTATAAAGGACTTCCACCTGGTTTTGACCCACAACAATATCCTTTTCATGATATTGTTCTAGAGGATCTAAATATAAATATGGTATCTACAAGAACCTATAACTTTATGTATCACATTAATAGCAATATGCAGTACAACCTGGATAACCAACAACTTAAAGTTGTCATTAATGAAGAAATGCGTAACGACTCAAATAGCTTATTGTCATCTTTGTTTTCTTTTATTGGAGTAAAAAATGAGAAAATCGCACTGCATAGCCCACGATTCTATGATGAGAAAATGCGTTATGCTGAGATTGATTATTCATCCGAAAAATACAGGCACGCCCTGATGAAGTTGATCAACTATTATAAACCTGGTATGGATAAGTTTTATGAATTTTTCGGAAGGGAAATTCCTGCATGGAAAGAAATAGATGTTTTGTACGAAAAAGCAATAAACCAATAAATGAATATGAAAATCGGATTTATCGGACTGGGAATCATGGGAAGCCGCATGGCAGGAAATCTTTTAAAACACGGTGTGGATTTGAGTATTCACAACCGGACCCAGGAAAAGGCGCAAGAGTTAATTGACTCAGGGGCTCAATGGTATAGTGAAGCCAGCGACCTTGCCCGCAATTCGAATGTCGTTTTCACCATGTTATCCACCCCGGAGACTGTACATGAGGTGGCTTTTGGTGTGCAGGGATTCGTTAACCGAATGAAGGATAACAGTCTCTGGTTAGACTGCTCTACGGTGAATCCTTCCTTTTCCAGAAGCATATATTTACAATGTAATGAGGCAGGAATTCGTTTTATGGATGCACCGGTTGCGGGCTCTCTTAAGCCCGCCGAGAATGCTGAATTGGTATTTCTCGTAGGCGGAGAACAGCAAGATTTCAAGCAGGTCAGTCATTTGCTGGATTTTATGGGCAAGAAATCTTATCATGTAGGATTGCATGGTATGGGTACTGCTGCCAAAATGGTTGTTAATTCCATACTGGGCCAGGCTCTGATCGCCTTCTCAGAAGGGATTACCTTGGGCCGGAAACTGGGTATAGAAAGGGATAAACTCTTCGATATTCTGATAGATGGTCCGCTCACAGCTCCTTTCATCGAACTGAAAAAGGATAACTTCATACGCAATGATTATCCGACCGAATTTCCGTTGAAATGGATGCACAAAGATCTGTATCTGGCGAGCATGACTGCATATGAAAACAATTGTGCACTCCCCTCACTCAATGCAGGCAAGGAATTATACGCTGCAGCCAGGGCACAGAAAATGGGAGACATGGACATGTCGGCCATTTACCAATTTATCATGGAAAAGTTGAATGATTAGTGCCCTGATGGCAATTCCAATCAATTAATTTTTGGCAGCGAGGGAGCCTTTTCCTTCAATAGAGCTTTATCCACGATCTCTATCATTTCATCCACATAATGGAACTGCAGGCCCTTGATGTATTCCTCTTTAATATCTTTGATCTCCTTGATGTTTTCTTTCGAGAGAATGATGTCTTTGATCTTTGCCCTTTTTGCGGCAAGGATCTTTTCCTTGATTCCGCCAACAGGCAACACCTTACCCCTAAGGGTTATCTCCCCGGTCATTGCAATTTTTGATTTAACTTTTCGACGAGTAAATGCTGAGGCCAGTGCGGTAAAAATGGTAATACCTGCAGAAGGACCATCCTTCGGTGTAGCTCCTTCAGGGATATGAATATGCACGTTCCATTTTTTGAATAAATCGGGATGAATATTCAGGTCGTATGAATGCGCCTTCAGGTATTCATACGCAATGCTTGCACTTTCTTTCATTACGTCTCCCAGGTTTCCCGTTAGGGTTAAACTCCCCTTTCCTGGGCTAAGGCTTACCTCAACGAAGAGGATTTCTCCGCCTACCACCGTCCAGGCAAGTCCAGTTACCACACCCGGTACTTTGTTACTGATACTGCGGTCCTTTTGATAATTGGCCGGTCCAAGAATTTTTACAAGATCTTCTTCATTTACTTTTACATTATAATCCTTCTTCATGGCTATGAACTTGGCATTGTACCGGATAATCTTGGCAATGCGCTTTTCCAGCGCCCTCACACCTGCTTCGCGTGTGTAATTTTCAATGATCTTTTCTAGGATCTGCTTGGAAAATACCAGGTCTTTCTTTTTCAGTCCATGTTCGGCAAACTGCTTGGGTATAAGGTGCTTTTTTGCGATCTGCACTTTTTCCTCTGTAAGATAACCACTGATGTCAATCACTTCCATCCTGTCTCGCAAAGCAGGGTGCACAGTAGCAAGTGTATTGGCGGTTCCCACGAACATAACTTTAGAGAGATCGAATTCCGATTCCAGGTAATTATCATAAAAACTGCTGTTCTGCTCGGGATCAAGGATCTCCAGCAAGGCTGCCTGCGGATCACCATTGATGTTGGCACCGCTTACCTTATCGATCTCATCCAGCACAAAAACAGGGTTTGAAGATTTTGCTTTGCGGATGCGCTGGATGATCCGGCCTGGCATGGCACCGATATATGTTTTCCGATGTCCGCGCAATTCAGCTTCATCTCTGACTCCACCCAGCGACATGCGGATGTATTTTCTGCCCAGAGCTCTTCCAATAGATTTGCCCAGGGAAGTCTTTCCAACCCCCGGAGGACCCACCAGGCAAAGTATAGGAGATTTAAGATCCTTCTTTAGTTTGATCACAGCCAGGTATTCAATGATCCTTTCTTTCACTTTTTCAAGCCCGTAATGATCCTCATCCAGTATCTTTTCGGCATGGTCCAGGTCCAGGTTGTCGCTGGTGTATTCATTCCATGGGAGTTCTACAAGCATTTCCAGGTAATTTGCCTGTATTGAATACTCGGCTGCCTGTGGGTTCATGCGTTCCAGCTTGGATAGTTCTTTTTCGAAGTTCTCCCGGATGTCATCATTCCACTTTTTCCCATTGGCTTTTTCTTTCAGTTCACGGATCTCAAGTTCATTTGGGCTGCCACCCAGTTCCTCCTGAATGGTCTTAAGTTGCTGGTTCAGCATATAATCCCTTTGCTGTTTGTCCAAGTCAGTCTTTACTTTGCTCTGGATCTGGTTCTTCAACTCCAGCATTTGCATTTCCTTGCTAAGTGATCCCAGGACTTTGCTGGCCCGTTCCTGGAGGTTGCTAACCTCCAATAATTTCTGCTTTTCCCTTACGTCAACATTCAGATTGGAACTGATGAAATTAACCAGGAATACCGGGGATTCTATATTTTTTATGGCAAAACTTGCTTCGGATGGAATATTGGGAGATTGTTTAATGATTTGTATCGACAGATCCTTCAGGGAGTCGATCAGTGCATTGAACTGAGTATCATGCTTTCTAACTTCCTCTTTATCAAATTCCTTAACATTCGCTCTGAAGTAGGGTTCATCCTGGATCATTTCGAGCAGGCGGAAACGTTTCTTGCCCTGAATGATGGCTGTAGTGGATCCGTCGGGCATCTGCAGGATCTTGATCACATTGGCCATTGTCCCCACTTTATTGAGATCATCAAAACCAGGGTCTTCCACTTCCACATCCTTTTGTGCAACCACGCCAAAGGCTTCTTTTGTTTTGTAAGCTTCCTTGATGAGTTTGATGGACTTGTCGCGACCAATGGTAATGGGAATGACGACTCCCGGAAACAACACTGTATTGCGTAAAGGCAGAATCGGAAGAGATTCGGGGATTTCTTCTGCGTTCATCTGTTCTTCGTCTTCCGATGACAGCAGAGGAATAAATTCTGTTTCTGCATCTACCATCTCTGAAAACTCAAATGCTTGCTTTTCAAATAAGTTCTTCATAAATATCTTCTTTGCGTCAAAATGTCAGTAAATAAGCGTATTTTCATTTCTTTTCAAACTACTGAATCTGCAATACGCACCAAACGAACTGAAAATCACCTGATAACAATCCAATGATATACGGTTGATCTGCTCGCATTACAGAAAGGACAACATTAATGCCATTCAGGAAGGCAGATTTACTTTTTGTGTTTAAAGGTCAGGCGGTAAACTTCCCGGAGTATTCTCTCATCAGCCTTGGTAAATGTCAATTTTCTTCTATCGTATACGATCCCGGCTACCTCAATGGCTTTATCGAGATCGTAATGCGTAAAACCACTTGTTCCGCCCCAGGAAAAGGAAGGCACGAAATTGCGCTGGAACCCGGGACCGTATATATTAACATTGATACCGATCACCGTACCCGTATTAAACATGGTGTTAATCCCGCATTTGGTATGATCTCCCATGATCAATCCACAGAATTGCAGACCTGTATCCACGAAGGTCTGGTCGGGATAACTCCATAAACGTACATCATCATATGTGTTTTTTAGGTTGGAATTATTTGTGCCTGCACCCATATTGCACCATTCTCCGACAACTGAGTTTCCGATGAAGCCATCATGAGCTTTGTTAGAATAACCGAAGAATACACTGTTGTTAATTTCACCACCAATTTTAGAAAAAGGACCGATGGTGGTGCCACCATAAATTTTTGCCCCCATTTTCAATGTGGCATTGTGGCAAATAGCCACGGGTCCCCGTAACATGCAGCCTTCCATAACATGAGCATCCCTGCCGATATATACAGGACCTCCGCTGGCATTGATTGTGGTATGCTCTACAATGGCACCCTCTTCAATAAATATATTCTCTGCAGCTGCAACTTTGTTGGTATTGCTTATTTCTTGTGATTTTCGGCCATTTGTTAACAGGGTAAAATCTTCCTCAATTGCAGCAGCATTTAGTGCAAAAACATCCCATGTATTGTTCAGTTTGATATATTTCACATCGGTCATCACCTCATTGATCCCTTCGGTATCACCCTCCCCGACTTTAATAAGATCTTCAGCCTCAACATGAAGGGCAATGATGATGGTATCTGATACCAGGGCTTCTTTTGGTTTCAACTGGCTGACCTGTTTTGCCAGTTCAGGGTTCGGACTGATGGAGCCATTGATGAGTATGTTGTCGTCCCCCTTTACAATGGGGAATTTCTCACTCAAGTAATCTTCTGTGAGAGAGGAAGTCTTTGAATTAAGGTATTTTTCCCATTTTTCCCTGATTGTGAGGATACCGATACGGAAATCGGCTACTGGTCTGGTAAAAGATAAAGGAAGCATGTAGTTTCTGCGGAAATTATCAAACATTATGTAGTTCATGAGCTGCAATTTAAATTTTCACAAAAATAATTGAACAGTCTTAATATGACAATTGTTCAGGCTTTTTATTTGCATGAAAATGGAAGAATGTTGATAAATGAAGAGATTTGTTAAAAAATGAGACAAAAAAAGCCCTTTCTGAAGAAAGGGCCCGGAGATTATTTCTTTTCTGTATCGGTTTTCGTTTCGTAATGCTTTTTGTAACGGTTTTTAAACTTATCAACACGGCCAGCCGTATCCACAAGCTTCATCTTGCCAGTGAAGAATGGGTGAGAGGTGTGTGATATCTCAAGCTTGATTAGCGGATACTCATTCCCATCTTCCCATTTGATCGTTTCTTTTGATTTGGCTGTTGATTTGGTCAGAAAAGAATAGTCGTTCGACAAGTCTTTAAAAACAACATAACCGTAGTCCTTTGGATGAATATCTTTTTTCATGTCTCTTTGCCTTAATTTTTAGGGCTGCAAAATTAGAAAAATCTTTTTTAATTACAAAATATTACTTGAATTAATTCAATTCCAGTAAAAATTTCATGGTGTCAATGTCATCTGCATATTCCGAAAGCCCTGGTTGCTGTGTACTACCAAAAGGAATTGAACTGATTTTAAATGTGCTGCTGGATGATACGATGCACTGGATTTCCTCATCTCTTTGCGACAATAGAGACTGCAGGTCCATAGGATCATTATACCTCTCAAAAAAAAGCACGGAAACAGGTGAAGCAATTCTTGGATCCTCTTTCAGAAGAACAAAACCATTGTCAAAAAAGCTTTCTCTGTTGATCAGGTAAATTGATTTAAAATAATCGTAATTGTTTCTGTATTTGTGATTATCGATCACCGGACCGTATTTCTCAAAACAAGGCAATAGCATAGCAATATCATATTGTTCAGGGAGGTAAATTTTTGACACATTTCTGCATCCCATCCCAAAATACAGGAACACATCATCACCCAGCTTTTCGCGTTCGATTTTACTTTCATTTCCGTCCAGCACAGCAACGCCATTTCGATTCTTACGTATGATGCTGGGGTATTTCCCAAAATAGTACTCGAAATAGCGAGCAGTGTTGTTGCTACCTGTAGCAATTACAGCGTCGAAACCCTGAAGCCTATCTTCTGTCAAATGGATCATGTCCCCAAAACCAGGCTCAATACCGAGAAGCATCCTGGCCAGAGCTGGCATCAGCACTTTATCCTGTCCGGATAATTTTCCCTGAAATTTATGACCGGCCATCAGCACACATAAAAAATCATGAAATCCAACTCCAGGGATATTACCCGCCATAACCACTCCGATTTTCCTGGTATTTTGCTTTTTTACAGATAGTTCGGGATATTTTGCCATCCATCTATGCAGCTGCTTTTCTTCAAGCATCCTGCCGACGGCGGCCAGTGCATGCTCAATGTGCTTAATTGTGAACCAGGGGTTTTCCTGGGCAGCTTTTTTGATGATCCCATTTAATAAATCATGCTCATCCTCATTGGCCTCCCCTTCCAGATATGCATGTATTTTTTTGCCAAGTTGAGCAAATGCAATGCATCTTTTTTCCAAATTCATTTTACAAATATCGGCTTATTAAATAAAGATTAAAAATCCGCTGTTTGCCCCCAAATATCATTAAAAGTTATATCTTTGCTTGATAGTTAAGTGGCAACCAAATTAACGAATTTTTAAACCAAAATCAAAATTTCCAAATAACATGAAAAAGCATAATTTTTACGCAGGTCCGTCCATTTTACCCCAGTTCACTATTGAAAATACTGCAAAAGCTGTACTGGACCTGAATGGGATAGGATTGTCCATCATGGAAATTTCGCACAGAAGCAAAGAATTTCAGGCCGTGATCGACGAAGCACAGGATCTTTTCAAAGAATTGTTGAATATACCTGAAGGTTATTCAGTTGTTTTCCTGGGTGGTGGTGCAAGTATGCAGTTTGCTATGATCCCTTTCAACTTCCTGAACAAAAAGGCAGCCTACCTGAATACAGGTGCCTGGTCAAAGAAAGCCATCAAAGAAGCCAAATTGTTTGGTGAGGTAGAGGTAGTGGCTTCTTCGGAAGACAAAACATTCAATTATATTCCCAAGGGCTGGAAAGTACCAGAGGATGCTGATTATTTCCATATCACAACCAACAATACCATTTACGGTACAGAAATCAGAGAAGACCTTGATGTGAAGGTTCCCCTGATCGCCGATATGTCATCCGATATTTTCAGCCGGACAATGGATGTTTCCAAATATGACATGATTTACGGGGGTGCCCAGAAGAATCTGGGGCCAGCCGGTGTTACCTTTGTGATCGTAAAAAATGAAGCCCTTGGCAAGGTAGATCGCAGCATCCCTACCATGTTGAATTACCAGACCCATATTGATAAGGGATCCATGTTTAATACACCTCCCTGTTTGCCCATTTATGCTTCCCTGATGACCCTTCGCTGGATCAAGGAAAATGGAGGCGTTACAGAAATGCAAAAACGCGCTGAGAAGAAAGCAGGCTTGCTTTACGAAGAGATCGACCGCAACAAGTGTTTCAAGGGAACCGTTGGTGACCCGGCCGACCGCTCTTTCATGAATATTTGCTTTATAATGAATGATAGTTTCGAAGAACATGAAAAAGAATTCATGGAAATGGCCACAGCCGAAGGGATGATCGGAATAAAAGGACATCGCTCTGTTGGTGGTTTCCGGGCTTCTACATACAATGCGCTCCCTTATGAAAGTGTTGAAGCACTGGTGGGTGTTATGCAGAAATTCGAAAAGAAACATTAATCAGCCTTAATTAAAAAATCAAAAAAATCAATTGGCATGACAAAAGTACTTATTGGAACAATTAAACCTTTTGCTCCTGCTGCCGTGGAGCAAATCAAAGACATATTTACCAACGCAGGTTATGAAGTGATCCTCCTGGAAAAGTATCAGGATCAATCAGAATTCGTAAATGCAGTTAAAGATGTTGACGCATTGATTGTGAGAAGCGATAAAGTGACAAAAGAAGTGATCGACAATGCCGGCAATCTAAAGATCGTTGTCAGGGCGGGTGCTGGATACGATAATGTTGACCTGGATGCAGCCACAGAAAAAAACGTGGTAGTGATGAACACTCCAGGCCAGAATTCCAATGCCGTGGCTGAACTTGCCATAGGGATGATGGTTTACCTGGCCAGGAATGAATTCAATGGTTCGGCCGGTACTGAATTGAAGGGAAAAAAAATCGGGATACATGCATTTGGTAATGTGGGAAGATATGTTGCCGAGATCGCCAAAGGTTTTGGTATGATCCCCTTTGCCTACGATCCATTTATTGCAAAAGACGAAATCGAGAATGAAGGGGTAAATGCACTCAACAGCCAGGAAGAACTTTATGAGCAGTGTCAGTACATATCACTGCACATTCCGGCCAATGAGAATACCAGGGAATCTATCAATTATGCATTGCTTTCCCGGATGCCCGAAAATGCGGTACTGGTTAATACTGCCAGGAAAGAAGTGATCCATGAGGATGAGCTTATGAAAATGTTTGCTGAAAGGCCTGATTTCAAATATATTTCCGATATTGCACCTGATTGCGCTGCAGAAGTCAAAGAAAAGTTTGCGGGTCGTTTTTTCTTTACCCCAAAGAAAATGGGCGCCCAGACAGCCGAAGCAAATATTAATGCAGGAATTGCAGCAGCAAATCAGATTATCGGTTTTATTGAGAAAGGAGATACAAAATTCAAGGTGAACTAATGCAATTTACTTTATAAACAAACCAAACCAATAACCAAACAAACTAACATTATGGAACAAGCAACCGAAAGGCAAGTGACCTTTTTCCGCTTCGAGGACTTGCGCATCTACCACAAAGCCCTCGATTATAACACCTGGGTGCATGACGCCGTAACAAACTTTCCCGTTGAAAAAACGAACGGATTGGGTGAAAAATTTGTTTCTTCTGCCCAGAACATTGCACTAAACATCGCTGAGGGCTCTGCGCGAAACAAAAACCAGTTTATTTATTATCTAAAAATGGCAAAGAGTGCAGTCAGAGAATGCCTTGTGCTGACTTCGGTAAGCGTGAATCTTAAATTAATTGATGAAATGCAGGAAGAAGAATCAAGGACCAGTCTGATGGAAATGACCAAAATGCTGGGTGCCCTGATTTCATCATTACAAAGGAACAACAACAATAACAACAATCACGACGAAGATGATTGATTGAGTTGATTTAAATCGAACCTTTGCTTTGTATTGATCTTTTTATTTTTAATTGAATATTGTTAAAATCAGTTTAACTAAAACAGGTACTCATGGCAATTTTAAAAGCATTCAAGGGAATCAGGCCACTAAAAGAAAAAGCCTCTTCAATTGCATCAAGGCCTTACGATGTGCTGAACAAAGAAGAGGCGAGAGCTGAAGCTGCTGATAATCCTTACTCATTTTTACATGTGATCAAACCGGAAATGGATCTGCCAGATGATGTTGATCCGTATTCCATCGCGGTATATGAAAAAGGAAAAGAGAACTTTCGGAGAATGTATGATGAGGGTGTCTTTTTTCAGGATGACAGGGATTTTCTTTATGTCTACGCCCAAACAATGAACGGTAAGACCCAGTACGGTATTGTGGGTTGTGCAGGCGTGGAGGATTATATGAACAATGTGATTAAGAAACACGAACTTACCCGTCCGGATAAGGAAGAGGACAGGATGAACCATGTCCGGACCAGCCAGCTGAATTATGAACCGGTGTTCTTCTCCTACCCTGCCATCAAAAGAGTGGATGAGATCGTTGCCGAAGTTGTAGAGGAAAAACCGGAATATGACTTTACCGCAGAAGATGGTGTCGGTCATCATTTCTGGGTGATCAATGAGCAGACAAAGATCGACGAGATCATTGCAGCTTTTGAAAAATTGCCTGCAACATACGTGGCTGACGGACATCACCGTACAGCTGCCGCTGCACTGGTTGGCAATGAAATGAAAAAAAACAATCTAAATCATACAGGCAAGGAAGAATATAACTATTTTCTTGCTGTTCACTTTCCTGATGACCAGCTCAATATCATCGATTATAACCGTGTTGTTAAAGATCTGAATGGACTATCAAAAGAAGAATTTCTTAACAGACTTCAAAAAGGCTTCATTATCGAGAAAAAAGGCATAGATATATATAAACCCGTCTCATTGCATAACTTCAGTATGTACCTCGAAGGAGAATGGTATAGCATGACAGCAAAGGAAGGCACTTATGACGATCATGACCCCATTGGAGTGCTTGATGTAACGATACTGACAAAGCAGGTCCTAGATCCTATCCTGGATATTCAGGACCTTCGCCGTTCCAAGAGGATAGATTTTGTTGGCGGAATACGTGGACTCGGTGAATTAGAGAAAAGAGTGGACAGCGGAGAAATGGAAGTAGCTTTTGCCCTTTACCCGGTTTCAATGCAACAGCTGATTGACATTGCCGACAGCGGGAACATCATGCCCCCGAAAACCACCTGGTTTGAACCGAAATTACGTAGCGGGCTGGTATTGCATTCGCTGAAAGATTAAAAATCATTATACTATAAATTTTAGGAAGAGGCCTGATCCGATAATCAGGCCTCTTTTTTTGAATAATCCGGAACCTTGGAACGTATTTCTAACTGACAATATTCAATGCTCCGGATACTTTCACACGGACAAGGGGGGATGTCCGGATAATGTTAAGAACGAACTAACTACTGTTGCTTATTAATACCTTTCAGGGGGAAAACGTCCCGCTTAAATAGAGAAAAAAATTAATTAAGTATTAATTGATTGAGTATGTGCGAGGTATGAAAATAATTTTATAAATAAATTCAGGTGCTTCACTTCTAAAGGTGAAACCTCAAAAACAAACATGCAGTAACCAGCAGCCGGCTTTTCCCCCTCCTTTATTAAGCCAATCCACTGGCTAATGATTCATATATTCCTGGAAAACAAGTTGCAAAAAAGCTTTCCCCTCGCTAATCAGGCGTTCCTGGTTCAGGCTGTCCGGTATTCTTTTCGAATAGAAATGATCAATTTTTTTATCCCAGAAAAAACTGGCACCCGGGCGAATCCAGCCAATGCCTTCTTCAAATGCTACATAGGCAAACTCGGATGATACGGGATTGAGAAGATCTTTACTCCAATGAAACTCGAAGTCGGATATGTCCAGCTGATTCAGCAAAGTGGATACAATATCAACCTGCGAACCCATTTTGCTGATCTGCGTTCCGCGATATTCCGGATTGATCACATTTCCATAAAACATCAGGGGAATATGATGATATTCCCTGGAATGATAACTCCAGTTGTTATAAGCGTAATGGCTGTGGTCAGCAACAAAAATAAACAGGGTGGAATCAAACCAATCTGTTTTTTTTGCCTGCTGAATATATGAATACAAACAGGAATCAGTATACCAGGCTGAATTCAGGTACATCTTCAGCTGATCCCCCCAATCAATTTTTAATTCAGGCATGGGCATGTCGAAAGGTGAATGCGTACTCAAAGTAAAGATCGCTGAAAAGAAAGGCTTCGGGTCCTGGCTTACCTCCTCCAGTTGGCGCTGCAAAACAAATTCATCGTGAACACCAAGTTTGCCCTGGGGAAAGTCATCGGGAAAGTCATTGATCTCAATGACCCTGTCAAAGCCATTGTGTATGATATAACTCTTGATATTTCCATAGATCAATTGTCCGCCAAAGTAGAATGATGTCGCATAATCCAGCTGCTCCAGTTTTTCGGTAAGGCTTGGCAGCTTTCTGAACTTATCTGGCTGAACCGTAATGGAAGAGATCGGGTGTGCCGGAAAACCACTGAATATGGAGGCCATGCCTTGCTCGGATCGGGTTCCAGAGGCATAAATTTGCGTGAACAACACCCCTTCCTTTTCCAACTTTCTAAAACCCGGGGTGATACCAGACCTTCCCCCGAGGGATTCAATCAAATCTCCCGCCCAGCTTTCCAGCATGATTAAAACGATGTTGGGGCGATCTGTGGTTAGAACCTTTATTGTAGTATCTTTTGGCGTCTCATAAATTTCCTCTACAATCTCAATGGCCCGGTCTTCGGGCATGGTCCTAAAAGGATTCTCACCTCCAGTTTCCCAATTTTCAAATACACTGATGAATATATTGAAGCCCGAGTTGACACTTGCAAGGTTCAGAATATTGTGCTGTGAATAATACGACTGGCTCTGGTTGATGGGGATCTCCTGCACTCCTCCACGCATGCCCAACAAAAGTAAGGGTGGGGTAATAAGTAAAAATAACAGTGAGAAAACATAGTTCCTTTTGATGACCAATACTCTGGAATAAAACAATCTCCGGTAAATCCAGTAATAAAATATGATCTGTCCAGCCAGTATGCTCAACAAAAGAAAAAAAGTACTTGTCTCCGCCGAATTGTATATCTCCGATGGATTCGTGATATACATCAGGGCTTTGTAATGCAGTTTGGTTTTCCATTCGCTGTATATTCCCAGTTCTGTGGTTACCAGAAGGGAGTATATAATGATAAGGAGCAGGACAAAGTATTTTACGCCCAGATTCAAGAATTTCCATTTTAGCAGGGAGAGTATCCAGTAAAAGAAAAATGGAATGGTAATAAAATAACATGCTGTGGCTGCATCCAATCTCAATGCATGAACAAAAGAAGCCATGGTTTCACCAAAGCCTACATTCTCCATGTTTACGTAGTGCAGGTTATAAAGGATAAAAAGCAACCTTGAAAAGGCGAAAACCAGCATCCAGAATACAAACAGACGGATGAAATTCCCTATGAGTTTGAGCTTGTCCATCAGCGGAGCAAAAGTAGCAAAAATTGAAATGCCGGTGTTTTTGGAAATCTTACCTGCCAGTTCTTTTTTAGCATGGCGGTAAATCTTAATTTTGTATAAAAGTCATGCATATGGATAGTAGTAAAAATATTGAGAAAATTAAGTCAGAATTGCCGGAACATGTTAGACTCATTGCCATTTCCAAAACCAAACCCCTTAAAGATATCATGGAGGCATACAACTCAGGGCACCGGGTTTTTGGAGAAAATAAAGTCCAGGAGATCATCAGCAAGCAGCCCGAATTGCCTGGCGATATCGAATGGCATTTCGTGGGGCATCTTCAGAGTAACAAGGTAAAATACCTGGCAGGCTTTGTCGGCCTGATCCATTCGGTTGATAAGCTTAAGCTCCTCAAAGAGATTAATAAGCGGGCAAAAAATGAGGAAAGGGTGATCGATTGTTTGCTGCAGTTTCACATAGCCGAAGAGGAATCAAAATTCGGCCTCGATCTGGAAGAGGCTAAAGACCTGATCAACAGCCAGGTGTTTCCTGAGCTGAAAAATATAAGAATTGTTGGGGTAATGGGCATGGCCACTTTTACTGATAATGAAGATCAGGTGAGAAAGGAATTCAGATCACTCAAAAATACTTTTGATTTTCTCAAAGAGAATTACTTTCCAGCACAAGCGCATTTTAAAGAGATTTCCATGGGCATGACCAATGACTACAAAATAGCCATCGAGGAAGGATCTACAATGGTGCGGATCGGCTCTGCCATCTTCGGGGACAGAAACCAGGGGAGTTAAAACTTATGTTCTTCCGGCTGGATGGTTTTCATTGGACCTAGGTGTTGTGCGCTTTGATTTAGTAATACAGTGGCTGTCAGTCTGGGTTGTAGCTGAAGACTGGTCTATCATACTTCGACTTTCTGTTTGCAGGCAAGGCGCTCAGTGCGACACTGATAATTAATTATTTACACTCAAACCACACACAAGGCATTATCCACAATAAAACAAACCAAAATGCTTTGAGCAGATATCACTTTTTTGATTTATTAATGGTTAAGATCAGGAAGTTTCCTTTTTGCTCGTATTGTATCTGCTGGCCTTTTTTGTCGTAAAAAATATTTTCACTTTCTGCTGATGTTTCATAATTCCCGGATGATGCCAAGAAGTCTTTTATATTCCTGCCAATCTCCTCAACCTTTTCTTCACGCGGATAATAAAGATTGATGAACTGCTTCTCAGGATATTTGATCACAAGGCCCGCATCAAAATCAAAGATATCCTCCTGCCCGAAATAATAATGATTATTCAACCCGATAATTCCTCTGATCAGATAGAAATCAGTATAGTTTCCAGCGCTTATGATCTTTTTATCAGGCCATGCTGGTATAGTGCTTTGCAATGGTATGATATTGCTGATAATGCCTGCCATCTGCTGAAGCTTTGCGTTGTTCTCCCCCTTGCTTTTTCTGATCATGACAAAATATCGATCCTTGCAGAGAAAAAGGTGCTGTCCGTCGATATCAATCAGGCCTTCACCCGTTGTGCTTTCGTATTTGCTGCTGAAAAGTGAATAAATGCCAAATGCTGCCAGGGGATCCTTCATCTCGTAAATTTCAACGTAAAGCCGGTCCTCCTGATCATTTTTGAAATTCAGCGCTGCCACCTCTTCAAAACCATATTCAAAATAGAGTTCTGCCCCCCCGTTGATGAGGTAGAATAGATCGTCTCCCAGATAAATTTGCTGTTCGCTTATCATCCATCCACTGCTTTTATTAAATGATGGGATCACCTGATGTATGCTGGTATCGCACTGTGCAAACCCTCCTGCCAAAAAGAAAGGAAGAAGGATCAGGGCAATGAGATTTTTTTTAATCATAAATATCTTTGATTTTGAGGGATGCAATCTTGGAAGTTCCCAGGCCGGAAGCCTCTGCTTTTCCAATCATGTTGATTTCTGCAGGCGGATATCCCAGGGTCTCAGCTCCCAGACAATCCATTGCAACCAGATCGGTGCCCGCAAATATCTTGTTGGCTGTCTTCGTTTCACCAGGCCCAACAGGTCCGTTGGTAGTGATAAACTCTGTACCGTCGATCAGGATCAGATCAGGTTGCCTCAGCATATTAATATCTGCAATGCACTGGCCAAGAAAATCGTGATCGTTTCTATTTTCCGATCCAAGATGAAAGAACACATTGGTTTCACGGGTGCATGCGCCCATCATGTTTTTCAAGGCCCCTGTATAAAGGGTCAATGCATGATGCTTCGATACCGAGATACTGATAAACACATCACACTCCAGGATGGCTTTTGTGACCTCAACATCCTTCAGGCATTTTGCTCCTTCAATTGTATCGAGTTTTGCAAAAGTATCAGGATTGTATTTTGAAGGAAAGGTGTTGTCGGGGTTGTTCTTAATATTGGATACCAGCGCTTTGTTTTCATTATAATGACTGCCACGTTCCCAGAATTCCTGTTTGATATTCTGTATACAGGCCACCTCGGATGCACCCAGCCCGAACGCCTGATTAATTACTGCCAGCACAATGTCCGGGTGGGCATAGGCTCCCGGAATCTCAAAATCTGAATTGACCAGCAGACCTACTTTTTGACCTTTATTAATAAATTTTTTGAAGCCTCCCAGTTTCCCTACCGCCTTCATGGTGCCATAATAATGATCTTTACCATGGTATACAGCAATGTCAGGTTTGCCGAAGAGACCACTGGCTTGAATACTTTTCGGGAGGATAGAACCTGAAAGAACAGCAGCTGCACCTAGCAATGAACTATTTATAATAAATTTCCTTCTGTTAATTTGATCTGGCATTGTTTCAATCATTTGAAAGATGACAAATATAAAAAAATAGCATATTTGTTAAGAACAAGAGAGCCTGGGTTTTGCAGGCAGTCTATATTTCATGATCAATTGCATATTTGATCCTCCTGAGGGCATCTTCCAGGTTTTCTCTCGGACAGGCAAGATTTAGTCTCATAAACCCCTCTCCTCCCTGACCAAACATTGAAC
>NPIE01001998.1_pt2 | contig 33274 bp, 27 predicted proteins | sample 8637661 | NCBI WGS metagenome assembly NPIE01 (sample SAMN07420842, study PRJNA396082) | bioreactor metagenome | isolation source: sample BA12 brine-fed electro-methanogenic bioreactor BA | place: Japan: Kochi | collected 2016-12-09 | reverse complement strand
CATCTTGCGTATATCGACACAAACACCGACACGCGTGCTGGTTCTTATGTTCTTATGAGAGATCTTGATTTTAATGATGACGATAGTTATTATTCAGGAACAGTTAATACATCTTGGACAACAGGAGATGGATGGGATCCGATAGCAGAAGGGTATAATTCTATAACTAAAGTAACAACTAGTTTTTTAGGTATTTTTGATGGAAATGGACACACAATAAGCAATCTTTATATTAATAGACCTTCTGAAGATTATCAAGGGTTGTTTGGGCACATTAGTGAAAATGCGGAAATTAAAAATGTAGGTTTAGAAGATGTTAATGTTACAGGATCTTCATATGTTGGAGCACTTGTTGGCGCCAACCACTCTATAGTTTCTACTAGTTACTCTACAGGCATCGTTACAGGTGGTTCAGAAGTAGGGGGTCTTGCAGGCCGTGGTTATGGTACATACTCAAGTCATGCTTCTTTTTCAAATTGTTATTCTACAGTCTCTATTTCTGGTGGTGGTAATGCTGGTGGTTTAGTTGGCTATTCTTGGTATGGTGATATTATTAACAGTTATTCTACTGGTTATGTTTCCGGTAGTACAGTTGGTGGTTTAGTTGCTTACAATTTTTCTGGTACAATGGCAAATAGTTACTGGGATACAGAAACTTCTGGACAATCAACAAGCGCAGGAGGTACAGGAAAAACAACAGCTGAGATGAAAACACAATCTAATTTTAGTGGTTGGGATTTTTCCACAATCTGGAATATTACAGAAAGTACAACCTACCCTTACTTACGAGAAAACACACAAGATCCTTTACCAACATAAAAAAAAATGATCACATATGATCTTAAAAAAAAAAAACTTAAGACAAAAACTTGTAAAAAACAAACAAGTTATTGGTAATCTTAAAAATACTTCTAAGTACAGGACAATAACAGATCTATCAAAAAGAAACCAATATAGAAAACAAGTTGTCTTATCTAAATATATAAAGTTAGTTAAAGATGCGGAAAAATAAAAACAAAAACTAAATAACATGATAACCAAACTTAAAAACAAAAACCCAAAAAATAATAAAGAAAAACTAAACCTAGAAAAACAAATAACTAAACTAAAAACAAAAATCTCTTATAAAGATAGAGAGATAGAAATCATCTTAGATCTTTCAAAAGAAAACAGACAAAAATCTAGACAAAAGAGGCAAGATGTTATTCTTACAAAAAAACTTTTAAATAAACTACATGAAAACAACAAGATTTATGTTAACCTTCATTATTACAATCTTCTAATTCCAACATCAACTATTGCTAAAAAATATAAAAAATACCTTAAAGAAAGAAACAAAACTTTTGATGAGCTAACAAAAGATGATGTTAATAGAATAATAAACATATAAATACGTGAGAAAATATGTTAAATGGAAATGGAATATGTTTAATGTCTTGTAAAGGTGGAGAATATTTTGCTAATAAAATACTTTTTCATCTTAATACGTTTTTAGAAAAAAAAGATCTTGACAAAATAAAACTAACAAAAACAAGTGAAATTCAGTTTAAAAACACAGAGATAAAATCAAATGTTCTTGAGTCAATACGAGGAAAAGACGCATATATTGTTCAAGATGTAACAAACACTTCTTTTGGATATTCTGTAAACGATAATGTTATGGCACTTAAAACGTTAATAGACTCTGCTAGAATATCAGATGTGAAAAGAATAAATGTCGTTATCCCTGCATACCCTTATGCAAGACAAGACAAACCATTTGGAAGAGAAGGAATAACAGCAAAACTTTTTGCAAAAGAACTAGAAGCGCTTGGAGTAAACACTGTTATTACTTTAGATATACATAACCTAGCAATTGCTGGTTTTTTTGATAAATGTGTTTTTGAAAATCTAAAAGGTTTTAGAGATTTAATAAAATATGTTAAAAAAGAAATAGATATAACTAATCTTGTTGTCTCTTCTCCAGATATAGGAGGTCTAAAAAGAGCAGAAAGCTTTGCTTCTGAACTTAAGGTTAACCTTGTTTCTATTTATAAAGAAAGAAGTTATGTAAAACTAGACTGTATAACTAAAATGTTTGTTATTGGAGATGTAAAAAATAAAGATGTTTTACTTGTTGATGACATGGTAGATACTGGTGGAACTCTTTATAACGCAATAAAAACCTTAAAAGAAAAAGGTGCAAAAAACATATATTTTGCGTGTTCTTTACCTTTCTTTAATGGCGAGTGTATAAACAGATTAAACAAGCTTTATGATAACAAAATACTTACAAAGGTAATAACAACAAACGCAGTATATCATAAACAAGACTTTATAGAAAATACACCTTGGTTTAATCAAATAGATGTCTCTGACTATTTTGCGAAGGTTATCTTTAACATGCACATAGGAAAATCAATATCTTCTTTGTTACAAGAGATAGATAACTAAGTTATTTTCTTTTAACTCTCACAAGTGGTTTTTTCTTTTTTATATGTTGTCTATATTTTTTTTGGTTTTCAATAGTTCTTTTAACATACTTTTCCATTGCTTGTTTTATATCTTTTTTACGATGAGATGGTATTTTTTTTGCATCTACTCTTAAATAAAAGTTTCTTATCTTTCCTTTATTGTCAGTTAAAAAAGCATATATATTAAATGTTTTAGGGTCTATAAAAAGAGGAGCGTACCCTAACTCCGCATTATGTATAGGGTTTTTTATAAATACTCTTCTGATTTTCCCATCAATCTTTGCTTTTGTTGTAAATATCTTACTTTCATTAAATGAATTTATAAACCCTTGATAAGTAGAATAACAATTTAAATAATATGGCCTGTTTACCATGTGCTTATTAAGCAACCCAAACTTTACGTTTATGAAAAGATTTTTTATATTCATTATCTTTATGTTTTCTTTATAATAACTAGTTGCTAGATGTTTAAGACTATAGACAAACAAGCTAAGTTTTTCTAAATCTATTTTTTTGTTTTTTATCTGATCTAATATATATTTTCTTTCTTTGCTTGTTGTTGCATTAGATAGGAAATGGTTTATCTCATAAGAGCCTAACAGTTTAGATACATCAAAATTTTTACCATAATATTTAGGATTTGAGCTCACAAAAAAATTAACAAACGGTTCTAGAAAAGAAGGGCCGTATCTCTTTGCTTTTTTATACATGTTTTTGGTATATGGTAAAGCTTCTTCGCTAACATTAAACAACACTTCATATAGCTTATCTTTGTTAGGTAACCTTTTTTCTTTAACGTCGATGTACGTTTTCATCTTTTCTTTTGGTGTTATCTTTATCTTTATCATGTTTATACACACTTTATATACATATATTAATAAGCAAAACGTCTTTTAAACATCTCTTTTTTGTTTTTCTTAATATAAAATATGTTTATAAATATTTATATGCCAATATATTATATTGGAGTTGATAAAATGACTATTAAAAAAAATGACTGGGTTGCTGTCCAGTATACAGGAAAAATAGCAGCGACTGGAGAAGTATTTGATACAAATAAAGAAAGAGATTTATTAAAATTTAAAGTAGGAAGCGGAATGGTTATTCCTGGCTTTGACAACGCTTTGATAGATATGGAAGTAGAACAAGAAAAAGAAGTGAAGATACCTTCAAATCTAGCATATGGTGAAAGAAACACAAGAGTTGTTGAGCTACCTAAATCTTCTTTTCAGGATACAGAAAAGCTTGAGCAAGGAAAAGAAGTTGTTGTTAACACAAACTTTGGGCCAATGATGCTTGATGTGAAAGAGATTAAAGACCAAACAATAAGTGTTATCCTTAACCATCCTTTAGCAGGAAAAGATCTTTTGTTTAATATTAAACTTGTAAGAATATTAGACGAAAAAGAAATACAAGAGATAGAGCAAAAACTAAAGCAAAACGCTTGTGGACCTGATTGTTCTTCTTGTGGAGATACTTGTTCTTCTAAATAAAGATAAACATAAAGAACGTGACAAATATGCTTGATGTAAGATTTATAAGAGAAAATGTTGATCTTGTTAAAGAAAACATAAAAAAAAAATATCAGGAAAAAAAACTTCCTTTGGTAGATGAAATTGTTTCTTATGATAAACAACATAGAGAGCTTATACAGGAAGCAAATGATCTTAAACATGAAAGAAACAAAATAACAGAAGAAATTGCGTTAAGAAAACATAACAATCAAGACTTTTCTGAACTTTTAGAAAAAGCAAAAGATTTACCAAATAAAATAAAAGAGATTGATGCAAAAAAACAAGAGCTTTTTTTAAAAATAAAAGATCTAGAAGAAAAAATACCAATGATTATCTCAAAAGAAACGGTTGTTGGAAAAGACGAACAAGAAAACAAAGAGATTAAAAGATTCTCAGAGCCAGAAAAAAAAGATTTTGAACTTAAAAACCATGCTGAACTTTTGGAAGAACTTAATCTTGTTGATTTTGATGCTTCTAGAAAAGTTTCTGGAAAAGGTTTTTATTATCTAAAAGGCGATCTTGCACTACTAAACCAAGCATTAATAAGATACGCGCAAGACTTTTTATATAACCAAAACTTTTTGTGTGTTTCTGTTCCTTTGATGATAAACAGAGATGCTTGTAATATTATATCTTATGAAGATTTTAAAGAATCTATTTTTAAGGTAGAAGAAAAAGATCTTCATCTTATAGGCTCTTCAGAACTTTCATTAATAAATCTTTTTAAAGATAAAGTTGTTGATGAACAAAAATTACCTATAAGACTATTCTCTTTTTCTCCATGTTTTAGACAAGAGATTGGTTCTCATGGTGTTGATGAAAGAGGATTGTTTAGAGTTCATCAGTTTGATAAAGTTGAACAGATTGTTATCTGTAACCCTGCTGACGCAAAAAAGCACTTTCAAGAGATTCTTGATAATCAAACAACTATGTTAAAAGAACTTGGGTTTACTGTGAGACATCTTGAGATCTGTTCAGGTGATCTTGGAGATATGAAAGAAAGAATGATTGATCTTGAGGTGTGGGGCCCAAAAAGAGAAGGATGGATAGAGTTAGGGTCTTGTAGTAACCTTAATGTTTCTCAAGCTTTAAGATTAAATATTAAAGTAAAAAACAAACAAGAGAAATATTATCCATATACCTTAAACAACACAGGTATATCAACAACAAGAACCTTAGTTGCTATTGTAGAAAACTTTCAAACAAAAGAAGGAACGATTGTTGTGCCTAAGGTCCTTCAACCATATATGTACGATGTTAAAGAGATTAAGAAAAACAATCTTGTATAATAAAAAATAATATCTCTAACTACTTTGTTAGAACAAAATAAAATACGAAAAACCATGCAAATAAAAGAATTGATAATAAAAAACTTTAAATCGTTTAAATATACAACAATCCCTTTTAAGAAAGGTTTTCAGGTTGTTGTTGGGCCTAATGGGTCTGGCAAAAGTAACATTGTTGATGCTCTTTTGTTTGTTTTTGGTGAAACGTCTTTAAAAAAACTAAGGGTTGATAAGTTATCTGACCTTGTAAATCACAACTCTACAACAAAAACAGCAAGAGTAAGAGTTGTTTTTGTGCATGAAGATAAAGAATATGAGGTTGTTAGAGAGATTGACGATTCTGGAAAATCTGTTTTTTTACTAAACAATAAAAGAAAAGCACTAAACGAAGTAACTTCTTTTCTAAGTGAACTTGGTATTTCTTCAAGTGGATATAACACGGTTCAGCAAGGAGATGTGACAAGAATAATCAACCAAACACCAGAAGAAAGAAGAAAGATAATAGAAGACCTATCAGGAATCTCTTTGTTTGATGAACGTAAAAAAGAAGCAGAGGATAATCTTAAAAAAGTAGATAAAAGATTAGATAAAGTAAGTATAGCTCTAAACGAAAGAAAACCGTATGTTGAACAGTTAGAGAAAGAAAAAGAAGATGCTATTAACTATAAAGAACTTGATGAAGAAGAAAAAATACTAAATGCAAATCTTTTTATAAAACAAAAAGAGTACTATCAAAAACAGCAAGAGATAGAGCAAGAAAAGGTTTTATGTTTTAGAGAAGAAATAAAAACAAAAGAACAAGATAAAAAAAACCTTTTAGAAAAAGAAAGTCTTCTTGAACAAAAGATAGAAGAGACTAATTCTAAGCTAATCTCACACTCAGAAAAAACACATGAAACTATAGGAAAAAGACATGTAGAGTGTTTGTCACAAAAAGAGATTGTTCAGAATAATATATCTTTAAAAAACTTAAATGTTACTTCTTTAGAAAAAGAAAAAAACTTGCAAGAACAAGAACAAGAAAAGATTGTTAAAGAGATTAATGATATAGACAAAGAACTAAAAACCTTAGAACAAGAAATAAGTAGCCAAGCGAAAGAAAAAGAAGTTGTGCAAAAAAAGATTGAAGAAAATAAAAACATATATGATAAATCTAAAAAACAACAGATAGATATATATGATAAGATAAACAAGATTAACCTTAACTTAGAAGATTTGCAAGACCAGTTGTTTGAGAAGAAAAACTTAATAACTACGTATAATCTTGAAAAAGAAAACTTTGAAACAGAAAATAGAAAAAAGAAAGAAAGAAAAGATGTTTTAGAGAAAATATATGATAAAACGTTATTAGAAAAAGAAGAACTTTCTAAAGATATTAAAAAAATAAATGTTAATATAGATGAAAAAACAAAAGAACTAGATAGCAACCTAAAAAAACAATCAGAGCTTGTTGTTTCACTTGCACAAAAAAAAGCAACACTCGCTTTTCTTGAAAAACAAAAAAAACATTTTTTAAATATTAAAGAAAACAATAAACTTGTTAAACAAAAACTAAAAAATAATAATAACTTTGTTGGGTTTTTGGAAGAGGTTGTTGATCTTAAAGATTCAGAACAACAAATATACTCTAGATACCTTGTTTTTAAAGAAAATAAAAACGTTGATAAGGTAATTGAAGATGTAAAAGAATACGGGGATTTTAGTTTTGTTTTTTTAGATGTTCTTGGTGTAAATAAAGATTCTTTAAAAGACATTATTAAGAAAAAACAAATAAATAGCAAAGCAAAGATAAAAGGATATTATTTTGATGGTTTTTGTTATAAGAAAATATCTTTGAAAGAAACAGAAGTCGTAATAAAAGAACTTGAGAAAGAACAAAAAGAGTTTGATAAAGAAAGTAAGATTTTAGAAAATCTTAAAGAAAAGATATATAGCGATGAAGAAACTGTACACGCAGAAAAAACAACGCTTTCAGAAAAACAAGTTTCTTTTAACACAAAACAAAACCTTTTAGAAGATCTTAAAGAAAAAATAAATCAAGAATCAAAAACAACAATGGTTAAAAACTTTACATTAAATGTAGGACAAACAAAATCAAAACTCCAAACCTTAGAAAAAGAAATAATCACCCTTAAATCCAAAAAGCAAGATTTAGAAAAGCAGTTGTCTGATTCCTCTATATCTGTTCAAGAAAACCTAAGGGACCAAAACGATGCGTTGATGAGCAAGATAAATGATCTTAAACAAAGGCAGACACAACTAACCTTAAAGAAGCAACATCTTTTAGAGAAGAAAATAAACACAAAAAAGTATGTTGAGGATAACACAACCAAACAAGAAAAACTAAAAAAAGATTTAAAAGAATATTTTTCTCAAGAAAAAGAGCTTGATAACAAGATAAAGACCCTTGAGCAAGAGATAAACGAAGCAAATAAAGAAAAGCAAAATCTGTATATGCAAAAAACAAAAATAAACAATGAACTTTCAGAAGCGTCCAAAAACCTTAGCTCAATTGATCTTGTTATCTCAGACATAAGAAACAAAATCTCTGAGACAGATATGAACATAAACACCTATAAAAACAAGCTAGACCAGATTGAACAAAATCTTTTGCTTTTTGATGATATTACTAATATTAAAAAAATAGATTTGAGTCTAGAAGAAATACAATCAAGATTAAGATCAGTAAGACGAGAAAAAAATGCAATAGGTAATATAAACTTTAATGCAATTGATTCTTATAACAAGCTAGCAAAAGAATATCATGAAATTTCTGATAAATATAATGTCTTGTTAGAAGAAAAAGAACAAGTAAAAAATATGTTATATGAAATTAATCTTAAAAAACAAAAGATATTTATGGATTGTTTTATAAAAATAAACAACGAGTTTAAGAACGTTATTTTGAAGATGTCTAAACATCTTTTAGGAAATTTGGAGCTTGTTGGAGAAAGTCCATTAACTTCTAAACTTTTAATAAATCTTACTAAAAATAATAAAACAAAAAACATAGATATTATGTCTGGAGGAGAAAAATCAGTTACTGCTCTTGCTTTTATTTTTGCTATCAACACCTACAAAAACTACTCTTTTTATGTGCTTGATGAAGTTGATGCAGCGTTAGATGACATAAATTCTAAAAACCTACTAAACTATATAAAAAGCATATCAGAAACATCAACGATTGTCTCTATATCTCATAACAACGTCTTGTTTAATGGTGCTGACCAGGTGATTGGTGTTACGTTAAAGGATCATTCTTCTGTTATTGGGTTAAATATCAAATAATTATGTTTTTTTATAAAAAAGCTGTTTTTATAAACTTTTCTGTACCATATATTGTTTATAACTATTACTTGTTAATAGATTAATAGAGTGATGAACATGAAACTAAAAATAATGTTATTAGTGTTTTTTTTAATAATCTTAACAAACAACGTATATTCACAAGACATACTACAACAAGTATCTTCACAAGAATCAATTACTTTAAAGGACACAAGTGAGATACTAGAGCTTACGATAACCAATACCTCGTCTCAAACAAGATGGGTTAATATAAAGACACACATGTCTCCTTTTACAACACATGTAGACAACCCTTATTTTTCTTTAGAACCTAACTTATCAAAAACAATAAAAATAGAGATTATTCCTCTTAAAAAAACCTTAAACCTTGTATATAAAACAACAATAGAGATCTCTTCAGAAGATTATATAAAAAACCTTCCTATCACGATTTTTCAACAAAAAAATATAGAATGTTTTGTTGAAATTAAAGAGATTGTTTTAAGATATAAAGAAGATAAATATGTTTTAGATCTTGAACTGTACAATAACAAAGAAACAACAGAATCTACGATTATAAAAGAAATAAGAGATGTAAACAACAACATTATAAAAAACATAGATCAAGAGCTTCAAATATCAGGAAAAAACAACCTTTGGTTAAGTTATGATTTTGTTGTTGATGAAAACAAGACTGTTGACAAGGTTTATCTTGTCTATGGTTGTGATGAATATCAACTAAACCATAAAGAGATAACACTTATTATAGATGAAGAACCTAAACAACCTTTACCTAAAACAAATGTAGGCCTATTTGTGCTTTCTTCAGCAAAAAGTTTTTACAACTCAGTTATCTTTCAAATCTTGCTTGTGATAATCTTGATTATTTTGGTTTTATCTTTTACAACAAGATATATACAGTATGTTTATAATAGGTAGGTATATAAGGGTAACTTGTTTTAGTTACAAAGAGAACCGTTTATAAAGATATCTATTCTCTATATAATATTAATAACAAACATATATTTGTTAAAAAAAAAAAGAGGGATTTTATGAGATCAAGATTGTTTTATGTTTTTTTAGGAATAATGCTGATTATTTTATTTATAAACATATCAAAAATAAATGCTCAACCAGTAGACAACTTATCTGCTGTTTTTGATAAAGATTATTATGCTGTTGATAAAGGTAACACTATAGACGTTACATACACGTTAACCAACAACAACGACGAAGATATAGACCTATACATTTACTCTGACTGCCAAGATGACATAAGATGTAACTACTCAAAAAACATTACCCTAAACGCTTTTAGTTCTTTTACGGACGTTGTTCTTGTAAATGGTAAAGACTATGGAACAGAGACATTAAAGTTAGTTGTTATTGATCAATCCCAAGAACAAAAAGAATTTTTACAAACAATTAATGTTGATAGAGATTATACAAGAGGAGATATAAGTCTAGACCTAAACACAAGAAATTTATGTGTAGGAAAAGCAAACGAACTGTTACTAGAGATGGAGAATGACTTTGCTTCTGGCATATATGATATAAGCTTTAGAACAACAACTATAGGCTTATCATTAAAAGAAGCAAACCCTAGATATTATAGTTATGGAGATCACGATATTCTATTAAATGCTGTTGTTAATGACAGTCAAGATATTTTATCTTCAGAAAAAGTTATTGTAAGAATAGAAAGTCAAGAAGCTCTTGTTGTTAAAGAAATTAATTTTTATTTTAGTGAGTGTGATACATACCCTACAGGGTTTAGTGTTTCAAGACCTAGTTATGAGTCTTTTTTATTAAATAAAGATGAACAGAAGGTTGTAGATTATATTGTTTATAACAACTCTGACTATAAAAAAATAATCTATATTTCTGAACAATCAGATTCTGAAGTATCTGTAGCTATAGACAAAAGAGAAATAACAATAAACCCAAGATCTTCAAAAAAAGTAGAAGTTACTTTGTTTTCTGAATTTGAAACTTCTTCTGGAAATTATGATGTTAATCTTTCTTTTTTTGATGGTTTTAAAACAGTAACAAAAAAACTAAATATTTTACTAAACGCAGAATATAATCTTTTCTCAAGAATAATTCCAGAAGAAAATATTGCATTAAAAATAGGAGACTTATCAGAAGTTACTTTAGTTTTAGAAAATAAAGGAGACATCTCTGAAAGTTTTGATATACTTACGACTATAGATAACGATTTAAGAACAGACTTATCTCAAGAAACTGTAAGAGTAGATCCTGGAAAAACAGCATATATAAAGATAACTGTTTCTGCGGGTCCAAGCACACAAGAAAAGACAAGCAACCTTATAGTAAGAGTAGTAGGCATAAATAGTAATTACTCAAAAACATATAACCTAAACGTGCATTCCTTTAGAGAAAAGCCACCTGTAACTTTAAATATATTATCAATACCAACAGAGATAGAGATTTCTTCAGGAAGAGAAGTTGATTTTGAGATGGTTGTAGAAAACTTTTATGATCAAGATCTTTATCTTGACAGGATAGAGATAAGAAATCTTCCGTCAAGTCTAAGCTATGAGCTTCCAAGAGAGATTGTTGTTCCTGGGTTAGAACAAATAAACATCTCAGGAAAGATAGTTGCTGAAGATCTGCCTGCACAAGAGATAGATGCAGAAATTGTGTTTATTTCTAGAGACGGTGGACAGTTAACAAGACCTTTAAAGATATCAATCATAACAACAGAGCCAACAGAAGAAGAACAACCAAAAAGAATGACAGGTTTTTTCACATTAGGCAATTCTTTTTTGTTAGGCTTAGTTGTTTTGTGTTTTATTATTATCTTGTTATATGCTACAAAAGTAATAAAACATAAAAAATAGTTTTTAATTTTCTTCTACTTTCTTTATTTTTTCTTCTAGATAAGACATCGTCTTATTCATTTTTTCTATGTTCTTATCTATAATACTTATAAACTGATCTTTAAAACCACTAATCTCTTTAATAGATTCTTTTGCTGTCTCTAGGCTAGTAAACAATTCTTCTGTTTTTTTAATCTGGTTATCAATTTCTTTTATTTTTCCTCTAAACTCTTGTGTTATTCCTGACTCATATATATTTAATGACTGTGTTATTTTTTCATCAATATTTGTTAACAGATGTTTTTCAAACTCTTCAAGTTCTTTTAGTTTTTTGTTTATTATCTCTGGGTCTGTTTTTTTAACAACTTCTTCTTTTACTTGTCTTACTTCCTTAAGCTCAGAATCTATTTTATTTTTAAAAGCAACGTGTGCTTTTTTAAGAAACTCTGATTTTACATCTTCAAACCTATTATCATATCTCTTAGCTAGTTGTTCTTTATATTTTTCAAGCTCTTCTAGTTTATCATATAGTTTTTTAGGGTTTATTTGTGCATCTACTTTTTCTTTAAACTCTGCTATCTTTGCAATCTCTTTTTCTGCTGCTGTTTTTGTGTTTTTTATAAGTCCTTGTGATATTTTTGATTGTAAGGTTAATATCTCATTTATTTGTTTTATTTTTTGGTTTATCTTAACAGTCATTGATGCAGCGACTTTTTTAATCTCTGTTTCTATCTTATTATAATCGTTTGATGCTTTTTCTTTAATTTCATCAAACTCTTGTATCTTATCAGAAATATCTTTTTTGCCTGTATCTATTTCAGATAACTTTTTATTTAATTTTGCTTGTTCTATCTTTATTTGTGCAAGTTGTTTTGTAACCATTGTCATTAGATTTTGTTTTTCTTGACTTACTTGTTCATTTAGTTTACTTAATAAAAGATTTTTGGTTGTTTCTTGCACTTTTTTATATTTGTTTATCTCTTGATCTATTTTGTTTCTTAAATATTCTTCAACAGTTTTTTGTTTATCTTCAATTTCAGAAAGTTTTGTGTTTAAGGTTGTTAACATCCCTGACTCCCAAATGTTTGTTTCTTTATCTTGGTTGTTTAGGTTAACATCATAGTCGTTATTTTCTTTATTGTTATCTATATTAAAATTAAAATCTTCTTTTTCATTAACTGTTGTTTTTTTATCTTCTTTACTATCTTCATCAGCTTGGTCAGTATACTTTTTAAAGGCATCAACATCAAGTCCAGAAGAAATATCAAACTCATCTTCTTTTTCGTCATCAATATCTTTTATATCTTCTATCTTTTCTTCTTTAAAAAGATCTTTTGGAAGTTGTTCTTCTTTTGTTTTTTCTTCTTTTTTATCTTTAGGCTCTTGTTTTTCTAAAGTTTTTTTATCTTTAGCAAAGTTTATTAGCTTTTTTGCGTTATCTTCATTAACACCCATTTTTTTAAGATGAGCAACAATATCTTTTTCGCTCATGCCAAGCTTTATTAATTTTTTAATATTGTCTGTTACTCTTTTATCAGGTATCATATTTTAACACATTTTTTAGATTTTGAGTTTTTTAATAATTTCTGAATAAACGTCTTCAATGTTTTGGTTTCCATCAATCTTTATTAACAGTTTTTTTTTTTTATATCTTTCAAGAACATCCTTAATTTCTTTTCTAAAAATATTTATTCTGTTTTTTATTGATTTTTTTGTATCGTCTTTTCTTTTTCTTTTAAACAATCTTTTATAACTTTCTTTTTTTGTTATGTCTATATATAATATAGCCTTTAGGTTATATCTTTTAGAATGCAAAAAATAATCCAAAATAATTGCTTGCTCTATTTGTCTAGGAAACCCATCTATTAATATTTTTTTAGATTTGTGGCTTTCTATTTCTTTAAATAAAAAGTCTGCTGATATTTCAAAAGGAACAAGGTAACCATCATTTATTGTTTTTTTAATATTTTTTGCTATTTTGGTTTTTCTTTTAAGAACATCTCTAAGAATATCTCCCATTCCAAATTCAACATATTTTTTGTTTTTAGATATTAGCCCTGCTTGTGTGCTTTTACCACAGCCAGGCATACCTAAAAGAACAATCACGTCTTTCATTTTTGCACCTGTTTTTTGTTGGCTCTTATTAAATATATATAAAACAAATATTATATAAATGTAAGTATACCTATATTCTATATATTAATAACAATGTAATAATTTAAAAAGGTTCGTTTTTATGAAAAACTTAGAAAAACACAAAAAACTAATAGAAAATAATTTATTATATGTTGCAACAACCTCAGAAACAAAGAAACCACATGTTATTGTTTGTGGATGTTGTAAAGTTAATGATAATAAGATATTGATTACAGATAATTATATGAAAACAACAAAAGAGAATGTTATAAATAATAATAAAATTTCTTTATGTGTTGGTTCAGAAGAAGATGGGTTTTTATATGTTGATGGCGTTGTAGAATATAAGGTTTTAGGAAAAGAATATGATTTTGTAAAAAGCTTAGAAGATAATAAAGGGCTTCCTTGTAAAGGTGTTTTGGTTGTAACAACAGATTCTTTTGTTTATGACAAATAGTTTAAAGACCAGTAGCATAGCTGGATAATGCACAAGCCTCCTAAGCTTGGGATCGTGGGTTCGAATCCCACCTGGTCTGCTTCAACTGGTTTCGGTCAGTTGACACCCAATGTTTGTTGGTTTTGGTCAGTTGACACCCAATGTTTGCTGGTTTCGGTCAGTTGACACAATATAAAAAATGATAAAAAATGAGCAAAAAAGAATTTCAAAAAAAAATCTTGATTGTTGGAAATGGTACTTTAGGAAAAGCAATATACTTTAGTTTATATAAAAAAAATATTGTGTCTAAAGCAATTGATAAAGAAGATATAAATCTAACTAATTTTAATAATTATGATATTATCTTTATTTGTGTACCTTCTTTTGCGCTAAAAGACCTAACTAACAAACTTCCTAAAAACAAAACAATCATCTCTTGCACAAAAGGTATCTTAGAAAATCGCTTACCTTCTGAATGGCTGCCAATAGATATATCTGTTGGTGGGTTTTATAAAGCAGAAAAGATCTATTCTAAAAAAATAAAGATTTATCTTGGATATAAAACAAAACTTAACAAAGATGCAGAAAAAATAATAAAACAAATATTTAAGATAAAAGGAAAAACAAACAAAATAAAAGAGATAGAACTAGTAAGTGTTCTTAAAAACATATATCTTCTTTACTCTACGCAAGAAAAAGACTTGTCTAAAATTCTTTTTGAGCTTAAAAGCTATAACATAACTTCAAAAGTAGCAATCAAAGCTTTTCTAGATGATTATAAGTGCGGTATAAAGTATAAAACAAGAAACAGATTGTTTAGTGAGTTGTTTTTTCTAAAAAACAAAACAATAAATGAAATAAAACAAGAAATTGGGTTAGTTGAAGGTCTTGAATCTTTAAAAAACCTTACCTACAAAACAGAGCTAGTATCAACTATTTATAAAAAAATAAAAAATAAGTAAAACTAAATCCTTTTTTGAACAATTTTTAAAATTATTTTGTTATTTTATATTAAATAGATAATATTATAAATTGTTAAGACATATATTATAAATAACAACATAAATATATTTATAAAAAGAAGAAACATGGAATATACAGGACTAACAACAAAACAAGCACAAGAAAACTTAGAAAAGTTTGGTAAAAACGAAATAATAGACGTAAACAAAACGTCTTGGTTTACTATTCTACTAAGACAAGTAAAAGGTAACTTTATAGTTTTTCTTCTTTTTGCAGCAACCGTTCTTTCTTTTATTGTTGGCAAATCAGTTACAGGATATACTGTTTTATTAGTTATTGTTCTTGTGGTTGGTGTTGGTTTTTTGCAAGAGTATAAAGCAGAAAAAGCAGTTTCTGCCTTAAAAAAAATGATTACACCAACGACGTTAGTTATAAGAAACTCAAAAGAGCAAGAGATTCCGTCAGATGAAATTGTCCCAGGAGATATACTAGTTTTAAGAACAGGAGAAAAAGTGCCTGCAGATTGTTTGATAATAGATCAAAAACATTTGCTTGTAAACGAGTCTGTTCTTACAGGAGAATCAAAAGCTATACAAAAGATAATAGCAAAAGATAAAAATTACAAGCACGAAAACCTTGTGTTTATGGGTTCTTTTATTGTAAGTGGAAAATGTTTAGTAAAAACTATACACACAGGAATGAACACAAGATTTGGACAGATTGCAGGAATGATATCTACAGCAGAAAAAGAGCTTCCTTTACAGATAAAAATAAACCAAACCCTAAAATATCTTGTGTTTGTTGGATTGTTTTTTGCTATCTTGACGGGCCTTGTTGTTTTGTTTAAGTCTCCTGCAATAACGTCTTCTCTTGTTGTTGATGTTATTATTCTAGTAATCGCAATATCTGTTGCTGCTTTTCCAGAAGGTCTTCCAGTTGTTTTAGTTTCTTGCCTTTCTGTTGGTGCTTACAGAATGGCAAAAAAGAACGCGATTGTTAATAGAATGTCGATAATAGAGACGTTAGGAGAAACAACAGTTATTTGTTCAGACAAAACAGGAACAATAACAAAAGGAGAAATGACAGTTAGAAAGATATTTGTTGATAATGATGTTTATGATGTGAGTGGTGTTGGTTATGAAGCAAAAGGACAAATACTAAAATTTCAAAAAAAAATAAACCCTAAAGAAAATAAACAACTTTATCAATTACTAAAATCTTCTTTGTTGTGTAACGATGCAAGAGTAAAAGAAATAAAAGACGAGTTTGTGTATAATATTTCAGGCAACCCAACAGAAGCAGCGTTGATTGTTTTATCAGCAAAAGCAAATATATTTAAGGAAGATTTAGAAGTTGTTCGTCAAGAAGAAATCCCTTTTAGCTCAGAAAACAAGTTTATGAGTGTTTTAGTTTCTGAGAACAAAGAACAGAATGTTTATGTGAAAGGTGCTGTGGAGATATTACTTAACAAATGTGATCGTATACTTAAGAATAATAAAGAATATAAGATAACGCAGAAAGATAAGAAAAAGATATTAGAACAAAACAAGAAATTTACAAAAAAATCTTTAAGAACTCTTGGTTTTGCGTATAAAGCCTTTGACAAAAACCTAGACAAAAACCTTGTATTTGTTGGTTTTGTTGGTATGGAAGACCCACCAAGAGAAGAGGTTAAGGAAACTATTAGTTTATGTAAAAAAGCAGGAATAAAAGTAAAGATGATAACAGGAGACAATAAAGAAACTGCTTTGTCGATAGCAAAAGAGATTGGGTTGGATAAAGGAGAGGTTTTAGAAGGAAAAGATATAGATAAACTAACAGATGATGAGCTTATAAAAATAATAAATGACGTTGTTGTTTTTGCTAGAGTAAATCCTGAACATAAGCTAAGGATAGTAAAATCACTAAAAGCAAACAAAGAAATTGTGACGATGACAGGAGATGGTGTAAATGATGCTCCTGCCTTAAAAGAAGCACACGTAGGTGTAGCAATGGGTATTAACGGAACAGATGTGTCTAGGTCTGTTGCAGATCTTACGCTTAAGGACGACAATTTCGCAACAATCGTTCATGCTGTAAAAGAAGGAAGAACGATATTTACAAATATACGAAAGTTTATGACATATCAGTTTTCTTGTAATCTTTCACAATTAGGGATTATTGTTTTTGGAGTTATGTTAGCTGACGTTTTTTCTTGGCCTATTCCTTTGTTGTTGCCTTTGCAGATATTGTTTATGAACATAGTTACTGATAACCTTCCAGCAATCGCTTTAAGCTTTAACCCATCTTCAGACGATGTTATGTCTGGAAAAATACACACAAAAAAAATACTTACAAAAAACCTTGTGTTTTTGCTTTTCTTTTCTTCTACGTTAATGATATTATTTAGTCTTTCTGTTTTTTATATATCTTTTAATATATATAACCACTCAAGCCTATTTGCATCAACAACTGCATTGGTTATTTTGATATTGTTACAGATATTTGGTGCATTTGTTTTTAGATCTTTTAGAAAAGGTGTTCTTACAAGATCACCTTTTGTTAACAAATATCTTTTTGGTGCGTCTTTAATTTCAATAATAGCAACGATAGTTATTATCTACACACCAATAAATAAAATCTTTGAAACAACACCTTTGCCTTTTAGTAGTTGGTTGTTGGTTCTTGGGGTTGGCTTGTTTTATGTTCTTATATTTGATGTCTTAAAGATAATAAACAAGAAAAAAAGCTTTTGGAGTATAGAATAAGAGTTGTTTATAAAAACACAAAAAATATAAACTTGTTGACCTTTATATTATATGTCTTTATAAAAAAATGATTAGCTTATGAAAACAATATTTAATAATCATAGCTCAATAAAAGAAAGAGCAGAACAAATAAGCCACCTTATAAAAACAAGGTTGTGGTTAAAGGTTCTTATAGGCCTTGTCTTTGGTGTTTTGCTTGGGTTTTTATTAGGCCCTGCTGTTGGGGTTGTGCCATCACATGTTGCAAGCGTTTTAACTGAATGGATCGCGTTGCCTGGTCACATATTTTTAAGCCTTATTCAGATGATTGTTATTCCTTTAATATTTGCATCCATCATAAAAGGAATTGCCTCAAGCGAAAGTATTTCTCAACTTAAAAAAACAGGTGTGACTGTTGTTATATATTTTATAATTACTACGGTTGTGGCTATTATTATTGGTGTAATTATAGCAACAACACTAAATCCTGGACAGTATGTTGGCGATGATGTTGTATCTCAAATGCCAGACCAAGAAATAACATCTCCTCAAGAGCTTCCGTCCGCCCAAGAGCTTCCGTCGTTAATAACGTCTGTTTTTCCAACCAACATCTTAAGCTCTATTCTTAAGGGAGAGATGTTACCTATTATCATCTTTACGATAATTTTTGGAATCGCCTTAATAAACCTTAAAAAAAAACAATCAAAACCATTAATGGACGTCTTAACTTCTCTTCAGGACGTGTGTATAATGATTGTTAAGTATGCTATGTTTTTAGCACCTATAGCTGTTTTTGGACTTATGACAAAAGTTACAAGTCAGTTTGGGTTAAGTACACTTGCTGGTCTTGGTGTGTATATTTTTTGTGTTGTTCTTGGCTTGTTTTTGTTGTTGGTTTTTTATATGTTAATAATTTATTTTTTAGTAAAACAAAACCCATTTACTTTTCTTAAAAACATAAGAGACGCACAAATACTTGCATTTTCAACATCTAGCTCTGCTGTTGTTATGCCTTTATCAATAAAGACGGCGCAAGATAAGTTGCGCGTAAGATCGTCAGTTGCTCAGTTTATTGTACCAATAGGTGCGACAATCAACATGGACGGCACGGCCTTGTACCAAGCAATCGCAACCATCTTTCTAGCACAAGTTTTTGGAATAACTATTGGGTTGCCAGCCTTAATTTTATTGATAGTGACCATCGTAGGAGCATCTATAGGTACACCAGGTACACCAGGAGTAGGTATAGTTATTTTATCTATGGCACTAACGACTGTAGGTGTGCCTTTAGCAGGAATTGCTTTGATCTTAGGTGTAGATAGAATCTTAGATATGTTTAGAACATCTGTAAACGTTACAGGTGATCTTACAGCGTCTTTGTTTATTAACAAGTTTATAAAATAAAATAGCTTTTAAAACAATATTATACATATATATATAAGAAAAAACATGTACACAAAATGGAACTTTAATTATTTGTTAAAGATAATCTCACAAATACTCTTGTACAGTAGCTTTAGTTTATTGTTACCTGTAATCTTTTCTGTTCTCTTTAATGAAAATTTATCTATAACTTTAACATATTCATTAATATTTGTTTTTTGTTTTGTTTTATCGTTTATAGGCCAAAAGCTAATAAAGATAAAACCTTATCAAAAATATCTTGGTCTAAAAACAATTCACTCTTTGTTGATAGTATGTTTTGTTTGGTTAATATATGCTGCATTTAGCTCACTTCCTTTTATGTTTGTTAACCAGATGTCTTTTGTTGACGCCTATTTTGAGACAATGTCTTCTTTAACAACAACAGGCTTATCTATGATCTCTTCATACAACATACCACAAAGCTTAATCTTATGGAGATCTTTGTTATCATGGTTAGGTGGTGTAGGAATTGTTTTGTTAGCATTTTTTGGAATTACAGGTAAACTAACCTACTCTAACAAAGTTTTTAGTGCAGAAGGGCATGACAGACTAAGGCCAAGTATAAAAAAAACTGTTATAAATATTTGGGCTATTTATATAATATTAACGATTGTTGGTATTATTCTTTTATCTATTTTTGGCATGACCACCTTTGATGCTATCTCTTACTCTATGTCAGCAATATCTACGACAGGCCATGGCTCAAGTGTTCAAGGTAATTTTCTTTTAAATAACCTATACATACAACTATCTTTGATAATCATTATGTTTTTTGGTGCAACTTCTTTTATTACTCATTATCTATTTTACACAAAAAAATCTTTTGTTGAGTATATAAAAGATAACCAATTATTTTTTATGTTGTTAATAAGTATGATTGTTTTTATATTTGTTTTTATAAGCATATCAAAAACCTTTACATGGTCAGAAGTGCTAATGAATCTTGTAAGCTTAATAACAGGAGGAGGTTTCACAAATTGGTCTGCTTCACAAATATTATCTACAGGCCCTTTTTTCTTATTGATAGGTATATTGATAATGTTTATTGGTGGATCTACAAACTCTACTAGTGGTGGTATAAAGATAGATAGGTTTATTCTTTTTATAAAATCAATCTTTTGGAAAATAAAGTCAATTGTTCTTCCAGATATAGCAAATTTTTCTAAAAAATATAAAGATTCTTTTATAACAAACAAAGATGTAAGAAACATTTATTTTTTCATACTAATATATTTTTTATTTATTCTTATAGGCACAACCGTTATGTGCTTTAACAACTACGGAGTAGTAGAAAGCTTTTTTGAAGTAACTGCTGCTCAAAGTAATGTGGGTGTGTCTGTTGGTGTTACGGATATAAGTATGCCCATAACCGCAAAAATAATGTTAATAATAAATATGTGGGTAGGAAGGTTAGAGATAATACCTATTCTTGGATTAATGGGTATGATTTTTCAAAAAAAAAGGTGAAAATATGTATATTATTGTTGCAGGTGCAGGTAATTTAGGAAGATATATTATCGACATTTTAGCAAAAGAAAATCATGATGTTGTTGTTATAGAGAAAGATGAAAAAGTTGCGAAAAAAATAGCAAACGAACTTGATGTTGTAACCATAACAGGAGACGCAACAGAGCCATCTGTTCTTAAGGAGGCTGGCATAGATAACGCAGACATTATTGTTTGTGTAACGTCTTTAGATGAGATAAATATAGTTGTTGGCATTCTAGCAAAGCAGATAGGTGTAAAAACAGTCGCATTAACATTAAGTAAGATTCATTATGAAAAAGAAGTTCTTGACAGATTAGGAATAGATATTGTCATTCATCCAGAAGCAGCTGCTGCTGGTTATATTTCTCAACTAATAACAGAGCCTAGTGTTTTAGATTTATCTTTTTTCTCAAGAGGAGATGCAGAGATTGTTGAACTTGTGATACATAGCAAATCTAAGTTTTTAAACAAAGAGTTAAGTTATCTTAAGAAAAAGTTACCAAAAGAAACAAACATAGTTGGGTATTTTGTAAATAACAAGTTTTATGTTCCTTCAAAGAACATAACCTTAAAGGAAAATAACAAAGTGTTAATAGTTTCAAAAAAAGAAAAAATAAAGCTTGTAAGAAGTCTAAAATAAACTATTCTTTAAAATGGACACATAAAGTATATCTAAACTTTTGTTTTCCATTTTTAAAGATGCCCATAAGAGTTTTAGAATATTTTGTGTCATAAGCATATTTACTTTTAGACAGCATACTTACTATTCTTTGACCATGTGTAAGTTCATTAACGTAAACGTCAATACCTCCATTCTCTTCTTTTTCTTTAACAATGTTCATCTTGTTTTTAGCGTCTGTTTGTGAGTTGTTATAGCTTTTTACAAGGTCACTTATTCTTTTTCTAAAAACATCTAGCATCTTCTCTTGTAGTTTCTTTGTATCAAATCTTACCTGAATAATTGTTGTATAATAATTTCCTGCAACTCTTGAACAAAAAACACATAGTTCTTTTTTATAGTTTATCTTTTGTTTTTTGTTTATTTTAATAATCTTGTTACCAACAAGCACTCTTATTGTTATCTCAGAAAAATATTCTTTTTTTTGGTCATCTATAACAAGGTTTATGGATATCTTAGGAGAATCAAGATGTTTTGTTTTAACATGTTTTAGAAGATCGTTCTCTAAAGCTTGCTTGTCCTTGTATACTTTGTTAGCGTATTTGTATGTTCCACAAACAGGACAATAGTTTATATCAAAAACAGGAACAACACATACATCATGGTCTTGAATATAACAATCTATACAAAAACCATCTATGTTTTTTTCATCTATATCTTTACCACACTTTGGGCAAAATCTTTTATCCATATATTAATCTAATTCTATTGTTGTTCCAATTACAGGACATTCTGCATCAATTCCTTTATCAATAAGACTGTTCTTATAATCAATTGCTGTGTCTTTATCTCCATGCACACAAATAACTTTTTTAGGTTTGACTTTTTTAACAATTTGGTCAAGTTCTTTCTTATCTGCGTGTGCAGAAAAGCTGTATCTACAAATCTTTGCTCTTGGCTTATATTCTGCGCCATCTATTAACAATTTTTTATCGTCTAACAACCTTCTACCGTTTGTTCCTTCTACTTGATATCCTGTAAGAATAATCTTATTTTTAGGATCGTCTCCAATCATTTCAATATATCCTAGAACAGGTCCGCCTTCAAGCATACCAGCCGTAGTAATAATAATACATGGCTTTTGAACAATCTTTCTTCTTTGGCTTGATTTTTTAACAAACTCCACAGACTCACAAGCTTTTTTAAAAGTCTTAGCTTCGCTTATCCATTCTGAATGATTGTTAAAGATAACTGTTGCTTTTTTCCCCATACCGTCAAGATATATTGGCACGTAGTTCATTTTATATGTGTGTAGAATATATATTAGCTCTTGAGAACGTTCAATAGCAAATGCAGGAAGAATAACAATTCCTCCGTTGTCTACACACTCTTGAACTTCTTCAATAAACTTTTTTTCAATAGTTTTTCTTGGTGGATGTATTTGAGAAGCATATGTTGTTTCTGTAATAAGATAATCAACTTTTGGAAGCTTTTTCTCACAACCTTTAAACAAAAGACTTTTTGAATATCTAAAATCTCCTGTGTACATTATGTTTTTTGAATCTAGTTGTATGTTGCTTATCACTCCTCCAGGAATATGTCCTGCATCATAAAACGTTAAAAACGTGTTTTTTTCTATCTCTATAGGAGTTTTTAGTTTTAAAGAAAATGCAGCTTGATTTGCTTCAAAGATGTTTTTTTCATTAAACAAAGGAAGTTCTTTGTCTATCTTTGCGATCTTTATAGTATCTTTCCATAAAATGTTAGAAAGATCTAATGTTGCGTCTGTTACGTACAGTGGAGAATGTCCGTCTTTGTACAAGAAAGGAATTGCTCCTGAATGGTCAAGATGTGCGTGGCTAAGGATAACTCCATCAACAAAATCTTTAAGAGGAAGTGGTGGTTCTGCTTGACTACCACTTGATATATCTTCTGGGTCTTTTGTTCTTGGGTTTAGTTTTAATCCATAATCAAAAAGAAAGTTTTTATTAGACTTTAAAAGAAAAGCACTTCTTCCGACTTCTTGTGATGCTCCTAGGCATTGTAATTTCATTATTGTTCACCTTTGTAATTTTTTTTTAAAATAAAAAAAGTATTTTTTTTGTTTTTTATAAAAACATATATATAAATAATCTATATACTATATAATATTTATACATACATGTTATTAAAAAGATATTGTTAAACATAAAAATGTAAAAATATGAAATGTACACTTGATTTAAACACAAAACTCCTAAAAACAAAACAATCGCCAAAAAAATATTGGCAATATGTTAAGAGAAGAGGGCTTTTAGGAACTGCTATTACAGAGGGTTCAGACAATAACCCTAAGAAAGCATACTTTGAGTTATTAAAACATAAACCAAAAGATAAGATATTGATACCTGGAATGACAGTTTCTACGGATTCTGGAGAGATTCTTATATATGCTTCATCTGAAGATATTTATAATTATGGTCTTTTATATGAAACAGGGATATCAATCAAAAGAGTGTGTGATTTTTGTAAAAAAAAAAACTTTTTAGTCTCAATAGCGCACCCCTTTGGACTAATCTCTAACTCCGCAACATACCTTATGGGGTTAGACAAGCTTGAAAAATTTATTAAAAAAAACAACATAGGCGTAGAAGCGTATACAGGTGTGATTGGCTATCTTTCTTACTACATGTATGACTCTTTTTTTATAAGAAAGTTAAGACAGCTGTTAGACTTTTTTGAGGTTCATGAGTTTTTTGATGCTTTAGGGTTAAGAAACTTTAGTTTTATGATCAATAAAAAGCTTGATCAAAAATCATATGATGTTGTCTATAAGTTTGCGGCAGCTATAAAGCTAGGAAAAATTGCTAAGTTTGTTACTGCTGGGTCTGGTACAGAGTATGTTTACAGAATAGGAAGTGGAACACTTATTCTTGATCTTCCAAAGTCTGTTATTGATGAAGAAAATACTTATAATAAAAACAAAGAGATACTAGACAGAATAAGCAATAAAAGAATAATCTCCGTAGGTCCACCAGGAAGATACACAGAAGAGTTGTTTGAGAGATCAACTGACAGAATAACAAAGAAAAAAGCATATAACGATCTTATATATCTAACAAAAAGATCTGTAAAATAAGTCTATGCTCCAAAGTTTCTTTTAACGTTTTCATATTCTTTTACTATCTTATCTACGTCTTTTGTTGTTATCTCTGGCCAAAGCTTGTTAATAAAGATTAGCTCAGAGTAAGCAGAATAATACAACATAAATCCAGATAACCTTTTTGTACCTGATGTCCTAACAATCACGTTAGGGTCAATAACATCTTTACCATACAAATAGTTTCTAAATGTTTTATCTGTTATCTTTTTTAGGTTTTTCTTTCTAATTTTGTTAACAGCATCTATTATCTCTTGACGACCGCCATATCCTAAACAAAAATAAACAGTTAATCTTGATCTTTTGTTTTGTTTGTTATAGCTTTTAATCTCTTTCACAAAATCATTTGGAAGCTTATCAAATCTTCCAAGGAATTTTATGTTTATGTTTTTTTTAGAAAGGTCTTTTAAAGAATCTTTGTTTTTTTTAAATAAAGAAAACAACTCATTTATTTCTTTTTTTTTTCTATTGTCTATGTTTTCTTTTGATAAAGTAAAAAGATGGATTTGTTTTATGTTTTTATGTTTTTTGTAAATATGCTCAATAACAGCAAGTGCTTTTTTTGCTCCACACGTGTATGCTTGACCGTAAGATATTTTTTTCTTAACACCATATCTTCTATTTCCATCAAGAATAAAACCGATTGAAGTTATGTTTGTCATATTTGATTCTTATTTTATGTTTTTTGTTGATAATAAATATAATATTAAATAGAAAACATATAAAATACCTTTGGTTTACTTAAAATTTAGTTAAGACTATAATATTTTTATAAAAAACGTGAAAAAATAATGTTGTTGCAGACAATTCCTTTGTTTATTATTTGTTTTATATTATTAATCTATTATCTATACCAAGACGTAAGATATAGAGAAATAAACGTCGTCCCTATCCTTGTTACTTGTTTTTTATCAGTTATCTATCTTTATTTTTTTGTGTTTAAAAATAATAGTTATTTATGGATGCAGTATATAGCCCAAATAGCCTTCACTATTTTTTTTATAACAATCATCTTTGTTTTTGGGAAAATAACAAAGTTTGCTTATATTGGTGAAGGTGATCTTTTTATAGTTTTATTAATTTCTTTTACAAGTGGATATATGTTGCTTTTTTCACAACTTGTTTTTTTGTTAGGTTTGTTTTTAATGTTGTTAATACCTATCTATTTTTTTGTAACAAACGTTATTAAAAGAAACAAACCAGAATATGGGTTTATAAGTAATATTCTTTTAATGTTTTTAGGCACAAAGAAAAAGATAAGCAAGATAACAGAGTTTTATACACCTTTAGAAAATTTAGAATACAGGAACAAGAAACTTATAAGACACCCTCAGCTAGAACCAAACTGCGAGCCTAAGCACCAACTTAAGTTAATAAAAAACATTGCAAAAAAACAAAAAATACAAGAGATCTGGGTATCGCCCTTAATACCATTTATTGTGTCTTTGTTTTTCTCATATGTCGTGATCTCTTTATTATTCTTTTTTGACGCGTTTTTAAGGTATGGTTTAAGCTCTTTTTTATGATTTTTTGGTTTTTTTAAATAAAAATATATTTAAAAACACAATGTACTTATTTACATATAATAGATTATAAAAATATATTTTGGAAATTAATAGATTTATAAAAAAACTAAACATGATTCTCAAAAAGCTAGAAAAAATTAATGTGGATAAAGAAAAAGACGTTGTTAGAGATAACGCTAGAGAAGAAAAACCAAAAAAAGAAGTTGGTTTAAAAAAGATGAACGTTGATGTAAGTGAAAGAGAGTCTTTGTTAAACTACGATTTTAAGAAAATATCTTTAAAGAAGCTTACGCGTATTAATAAAGAAGAACAAAAACAAAAAGATGTTGTTAAAGAAAAACCAAAAGAAACTAAGTCTGAACCACAAAAAAAACACACAAAACCTCAAGATAACCAAACAAAAGAAACTAAACAACAAAAGCCTCAAAAACAAAAAAAGCAAAAGCAAAAAACAAAACAACCTCAACAAAAGAAAGCAAAAAAACAAAAAAAGAACAAAAAAGCTAAAAGAAAATCACGCAAACAAATAAATGTGGAAAAGTCTGAAACAATAGATGACATGATACTAAAGCTTTCAGAAAAAACAAAACTTGTTTCTGAAGACGACTCTCCGTTTATAGAGACTTTTTCTTTTTTAGAAGATGTTCCTAAAATTAAAAAAATAAAATATAAGGGGTATGAAGTAGAAAATCTTTACTCAAAAATAGATGAAGTAAAAAAAGATAAACAAAAAATAAAAGACAAGCAAAAAAAGAAGTCATTAATAGAAGAGATTGACGTTCCTGATGTTGTTTCTCTTAAGGATGATATAGATGACTTTGTTGATTATGATGGTGAGGAGTTTGTGAGCTATGAAGATAAGGAAGATGACCATGCTAATCTTCCTAAAAAAGAAACAAAACCCCAACCAATACCTATTCTTGTGGAAACAACAAAAGGACTTGACGTAAATCCTGTTGTTTCTGAGAAAATAAAAAATATTGATAATAAAAAACCTAAAAAACAAAGCGTGTACGAATATATTAAACCAATAGATGGTGATGCACCAAAAGAAAAAGAAAAACCGTTTATGACATCTAAACATGCAAACGTAGTCTCAGAAAAAAAAATAGATAACGAGTTTAGTAGATTGCTTTACACAGATGAGATAAACATAACCAAAAAAGACTTGTCAAATATCTATGAAAAATATAGTATTAATGACTTTACTTTTGTAACTGTTTCTTACAAACAAGACAAGCTAGAATATAATATTGTTCAACCAGAACTTAACAAACAACAAGAGAAAGTATATTCAGAGATAAAAAACATATTTATTGACTCCATAGATCAAAACTATTTTTCTTTTAAAGGAGATTCACAAGAGATAAAAAATTATTTAGAAAAAATATATGATCTGTCTGTAGATAAGTTATCTTACTCAATATCACCCTTAGACAAAAAACTTTATTTTTTGTTTGTTGAAAACGATTTTTCTGGTCTTGGGTTTTTAGGAAATGTTCTAAGAGATAGAAACATTTTAGAAGTTAGCTGTAAAGGTGCAGAAACACCAATCACGGTTTATCATATAAAGTACGGAGTGATAGAAACAAATTTGTTTTTTAAAAATGTGCCTAAACTAAACGTTTTTGTTTTAGGACTAACTAAACTTATGGGTCAGCATGTAAACACCAATAACCCGATAATTGATGGGTATCTTCCTAACGGCTATAAGGTAGAAGGGCTTTACTCTGTTGGAGATGTTAGTAGCAAAGGATCTTCTTTTATTGTTAAAAAGTTTTTAGAGAAACCTATATGTCCAACAACCTTAGTAGACCAAGGAATAGGTACTCCAGACATTTATTCTTATATCTGGTCTGCAATATCTAATGACTATCATCTAATAATTACTGGCGATTGTGATATGTCGATGATGTTAAACGCAATTGTTTTATTTTACCCAAACAAAGAGATAATAACTGTTCAAGCATACGACAACCTTAAACTACCACAAAAAAACTGGATTAAAAGAAAAGCAGAAAAAACAAGTGTTGTTGAGTCTAAGACAATATTAACTCAAAGCATCTCAGAAAAGCCAACTTATCTTATTGTTGATAACTTTGTTGAAGAATTTTTTGATACTAAATGGTACAACATAGACTTGTTAACAACCGATCTTAAGAATCTACCATCTTTTATAGAAAAAATAAAACTAATTGGTCAAAAAACAATGGTTATTAACCTAAAAAGAATAACAGTAAATAAGCAAGAAAGTATTCAAATAAAAGACATAAAAGAATATGTTAATGGTAAAGAATATAGGACAGTAAATCTAAATAAAGATAAAGGGAGTTACAGAATCGACTTACTATCCTCAAACATAGATGTTGTTGATTATAAAAACAAAAAACAGGTTTTTTATTGGTTACTAAAAACAAATATCAACGACTTTAGAGATTTTAATAACATTATAGATGATTATTATAAAGACTCTAAAAAACTTATAGAAAAATTAAATATAAATAAAGAAGAAACATGATAAGAATATTTAACAAAGTTTCTTTGTTTTTGTTTAAAGATGTTATAAAACTTTTTGAACCAAAACTAAAAACTTTAAAAAATGCGTTAAAAAACGCAAGCATCAACCAAGATGTTATTACTTATTTATCAAATGCTTTGTTTTTATCATTTGTGTTTTTCTTGTTTTTTGAGTTTATTGCTATATTTTTGTTAATGTTTTTAAAGATATATTTTGATATTATTAGTTTTTTAGTAACAATCTTTATTTCTATGACATTTACGACAATGTTTTTTTTAATACTTTATAAATATCCTTACTATCTAACAATGACAAAAAGACAAAAGCTAGAAAAAGAGTTGCAAAGAAGTATAAAACACTTACAAGTCTTAAAAGATCCAAACATGACCGTAAAAGATGTTTTGTTGTTGTTACAAAGGTTAGAGTTTAATGATCTTCTTACAAAAGAATCTAAAAAGATATTAACGATGGTTAATTTTAATAAAAACCTAAGAGCAAGCTTAGAAACTGTGAAAAATACAACCTACTCAGAAATAGAAAGTGATTTTTTTAGAAAGCTAATAAATGTTATAGATAAGAAAGAAAGTTTACAAGACGCGTTAAATGAGTTTTTAGAAAATGTAGAGCAAAACATAAAAGAAGAAACAGAGATGAGAAAAACAAAAACTAATCTTTTGTTTGGCGTAAATCTGTTTTTGTTTCTAATAGTGTTTATCTTGTTATCAGGAACGTTCTTTGTTTCTTCAAACGGCGTCTTGCTAAGACAAGTGTTGATGGGGATTGCTATTGCTTTTCCTATAATAGAGATAGTTTTAGTAATAGTTTTAAATAAATGAAGGTATATGAAAAAAGGAATTTCAAAAACAATAGATTTGTTTTTTTATAAAAACGAATATCGTGTGTTAGAGATTGCAGGTGTGTTATCTGGTTTGTTAATCATCGGTATAGCTAATAAGCTTTTCTTTGAAACTAGCATTTATTATTTCTTGTTTGTTGTTGGACTTGTTGTTGCTTTTTTAGGGTTTGGTATAGAACATCTTATTAAGAGTGACAAAAGAAAAACTATAGAAAGAGAGTTTAGTTATTTTTTAGCAGATCTTGGAAGAGATTATAAGAACACAAGAAACTTAGGCGTCTCTTTAACGAATATATCAGAATCTAATTTTTATGGAAGCATAAACAGAGACATAAGAAAACTAGCTAACAAAGTGTCTTGGGGAGAAAGTTTTGAAGACGCTTTACAATCTATGAACTATAATATAAATAGTTCTATTATAAAACATTGTTTGTCTTTGTTAAAAGTCTTAAAAGAAACATCAGTAACTTATGATCATATATTAATAAACCTTTCAAAAGACGCAACAATTTTTAAATCAGAAAAAACAACAGAAAAATATTTTAATAATCTTTTTTTATTATCTATTGTCTTTTATTTTGTTTTCTTGTTAATGTTACTATATATAGATTTTATTATGGGTAAACAGTTTTTGTGGATAATAATACCAGACACTATAACAAGATTGTTTTTAAATAATTTTTTATTGTATATTGGTTTGTTGTTGTCATTTTTCACATCTTTTGTTATGTGTGTTATTAAACAAAGAAAGCCTTTATATTTTTTTAAATATGTTTTTATTTTTTTTATAGTTACTGTTATGTTGTTTCAGATATTTACACCAAAACCAGACGCAGAAGAAATAGTTATTGAAGCAATAGATTATTTGTCAATAACAGATCAACAACAGATTCTTGTAGAAAAAACAATAGGTGTTAAATCTATAAGTTCTAAAAGCATTGTTGATAATAGTGATGCAGAGAAAGTGCATTTTATAGAAAAAAAAGACAAAGATTGTGGTGTTGATTGTGCAAAATATACAATCGTTCTAGATAGTGTTGTTTTTTTAAATTTTGAGATTGTTAGAAAAGATAAAGAGTTTTTTGTGTATTATGATATACAAGGGTAATGTATGATAAGATGATAAAAAACAAAGTAAGTAAAAGAATAATAATAAGAAAGAAAAAAATAGCAGACACTTTTCTAAAAAGAGCCGTAGGCTTAATGTTTAGATTTAAAGAAATAGACTATGGGTTGATATTTGACATGAAGTATGAAAGTAAAGAAAGATCGTCTATCCATATGTTTTTTGTGTTTTTTAAAATAAATGTTTTGTTTTTAGATTCTTATAAAAAAGTTGTTGATACAAAGAAAGAACTAAAACCTTTTTGTTTGTATACACCAAAAAAGCAAGCAAGGTATGTTGTTGAGTTACCAACAAAAGTAAAGATAGATGATATAAAGAAAGGAGATTTGTTAGAATGGAGTTAGTTGTTAGTAAAAGATCTGTGTCTACGTTGATATCTGTTGTTATATTGGTTTTAATTGCATCTATATTAGTAGGTATTGTTTTAACATGGAGTCAAGCAGAAACAACAAGTTTTTTAACAAAAGCAACTGATGAAAGAAGGTATAGTGTAGGCGCGGTTGGTTGTGTGGATGCTGATTTTGCAATAAGCGATGTAAGTATAAACTCTTATACAAAAGAGATAAAGGTTCTTGTAGAAAACAAGTCGAAAATTTCTTTTGTTAGACCAACAATAACTGTGTTTGGTGTAGATGAAGGAGAAGACGTTCGTTTTTATGGATATTTTGATGAGACTATTGATTCTGGGTATTTAAAGATGCTATCAACAACAGACGAAAGTTTTGTAACAATAGATGGTAATTTTTTAGAAGTTCCATTAGATATTAATTATGTAACAATATCTTCATATAACTGTCCAAGAGAAGTAATAAGTCTTAAAAATATAGACGTTGACTTTACAGAAGGGCTTGTTGGTTGGTGGAAGTTTGATGAGGGTGAGGCAGGGACTTGCTCAGGTGGTGGAGATGTTTGCGATCATTCAGGACATGATAATCACGCTGTAAATAGTGGTGGTGTTTGGGCTTGTGTAGAAGATGATGAAAATTATACTCAAAATAACACAGGTTGTTCAATGTATCTTGGAACAATAAATAATTATATTACAATTAACAACCCATTATTTCAACCTAATCTTGAACAAGAATGGACTGTTACTGCGTGGGTAGACATTACTGATATTAGTAGCACTCAATATTTAATGAGTGGAATCAATCATGGTCTTCGGTTGGTTTATGGTTCAACTGATAAGTTGCTGTTGTATCTTAATTCTGGTGTAAATGATTATTATATATATAGTAATTATACAAATCTTTTAACAGATCAAGGGTGGAAATTTGTTGTGTTTATGTTTAGAAACGAAGATGCATATCGTAAGATATATGTTGACATGATAGATCGTTCTGGAAGTGGTCCTAATAAAACATATACTCCATCAGGACTAAGTTCTACTTGGCAAATAGGTAATTCTACAAATGGTTATATTAATAACGTTAGAATATATAATAGGTTATTAAATTTAGAAGAAATTCAAAAAATATATAATTTAGAAAAAGGAGATGAATAAATGAAAAAACAAATCGCAGTATCTTCACTTACTGCTATTATTTTGGTTATTTTAATAGGAAGTATAATTGCAGGAGCATTTTTTGCTTTTATGAAAACAGAAACAATAGATCATCTGGACAATATAGAAGATATAAAACCAGAAAACGAGATTGTTTGTTCATCCGCAAAAATAAAAGTTGTTTCTGCTAGTGTTTCTGAAAATGATATAGAGCTTGTTTTAGATAATCAGTCTAATATTATCATTAAAGGCGTGCATATACTAGTAAAAGCAAAAGATACAAACAACGAATCAGTTATAATAGAAGGATATTTTATAGAACCCTTAGAAAAAGGAAATCTGAAAAAATATAAACTTTCAGAAGATTTTTACTATCTTGAAGGAGAAGAGAGTTTATCTTTACAAGAAGTAGAAGAGATTGTTGTTACAAGCAAGACTTGTCCTCAAAAAGCAATTGTTATTAATAATTTTATTGATATTGACTCTCCTGACTCTATTGGAGATATAACCCCACCAGTTTTAGAAAGTATTGTTTTAGGTTCAAGCACATTTAATATTAGTAACAACTCTACAACAGTAACTTTTACTTTTAGTGAAGAAGTATCTGATTTTACGGAAGCAGATGTCACATCTCCAAACGGAAGCTTGTCAGAAGTAACCGTGTCCGCAAACCCTAAAGTCTATACCGCAACCTTTACAGCAGACGTGGGGGTAGCTGACTCGTCCAATGTCATAACTGTTGGCACTCTATGGTCGGATCTTGCGGGAAATCTAGCAGAATCTGGAAAAACATCTAATAATTATGTTGTTGACACTATTAGGCCAACTATAGATAGTATTATTTTAGATAATTATTTTTTAAGTACTGTGAACAATTCCACAACAGTCACATTTACTTTTAGTGAAGCAGTATCTGGTTTTACTGAAGCAGATGTTACTGCTCCTAACGGAAGCTTATCTAGCTTTACAGTAACCGGTGATCCAAAAGTCTACACCGCTACCTTTACCGCAGATGAAGGAGTAAATGATTCAACAAATGTTATTACTGTTAGTACTGGTTGGACAGATGTTGTGGGTAACAGTCCTTTATCTGGTAACGAATCTGAAAATTATACTATAAGTATGACAAACCCTGTTTTAGAAAGTATTGTTTTAGATTCAAATTCTTTAAATGTTACAAATAATTCTATGTTAGTAACCTTTACTTTTAGTGAAGCAGTAATTGGTTTTACGGAAGAAGATATAGCTGCGCCTAATGGTGTTATATCTTTTAATGAATCAGAAGGACAATCTGTGTATACTGTTACATATACAGCAAATACAGGCGTGACTGACTCAACAAACGTTATTACTGTTGGTACAGATTGGACTTGTGTTTTAGGTAATCCGCCTTTGTCAGGAAATACTTCTAGCAACTATGAGATTGAC
>NPIE01002429.1_pt1 | contig 33318 bp, 29 predicted proteins | sample 8637661 | NCBI WGS metagenome assembly NPIE01 (sample SAMN07420842, study PRJNA396082) | bioreactor metagenome | isolation source: sample BA12 brine-fed electro-methanogenic bioreactor BA | place: Japan: Kochi | collected 2016-12-09 | reverse complement strand
CCCCCAAGTTTTTGACAGAGCCGGGATTATTCCCATAGAAATCCAGAAGACTTACCTAAATTGATTTTACTGGATTTGAGAATGCCCAAGGTAGATGGACTGGAGGTCTTACAAAAAATTAAAGCCCAGGAAAACACCCGTAAAATACCGGTAGTGGTATTGACCTCCTCCCAGGAAGACCGGGATATTGTGGAAAGCTATGAACTGGGAGTCAATAGCTATGTCAGTAAACCTGTAGAATTTGATGAATTCATAGATGCTGTATCCACCCTGGGACTTTACTGGATGCTCATAAACAACCCTCCTGCTGTATAAGAAGTGATAGATCATTATTTGGGGAAAGATGAGGCTGTAAATGAAAGATAAAATAAAGGTTTTAATTCTAGAGGACGTTCCTTTAGATGCTGAACTGGTGGAGAGGGAACTAAAAAAGGAAGGATTAAATTACATTCCCCTCATTGTGGATACAGAAAATGATTTTTTAAATGCTCTTTCTGTTTTTAGACCGGATATTATACTGGCGGACCATTCTCTACCCCATTTTGATGGTTTATCTGCATTGAAAATCACCCTGGAGAAATCACCTCACATCCCTTTTATTTTTGTAAGTGGTAAAATTGGGGAGGATTTCGCTGTAGAAATGCTTAAAGAAGGTGCTACAGATTATGTACTGAAAAATAATCTATCTAAACTTCCTCACTCAGTTATAAGGGCATTAAAAGAATCTGAAGAACAAAGGGAAAGGCAAATTGCCGAAAAAGCTTTAAAAAAAAGGGAAGAAGAATACCGGTTACTGGTGGAAAACCAGACCGATCTTATAATAAAACTGGACTTGGAGGGAAGGCTATTATTTATAAGCAAATCATTTTGTGAAATCTTCTCCCAAAAAGAAGAGGATCTCCTGGGAGAGAATTTTCTAAATCTACTTCCTCATAATAATCGTCATATAATGCAGAACTTCTTAGAACGCCTGTGCAAAGCTCCATATTCTGGTTTAATTGAACAGGAAATCTTCACCAAAGATGGAACACGGTGTATTTCCTGGGCCAACAAAGCTGTTCTGGATAAGGAGGGTAAAGTGATATCCATTGTAGGTGTGGGAAGGGATATCACCCGGCAAAAAAAAGCAGAAAAAGCACTAAAAGATTCTGAAAGCAAATACCGGGCCATATTTGAAAATACCGGCACTCTAACTTTAATTTTTGAAAAAGATATGACCATATCTCTGGTGAATAGTGAATTTTTAAAATTTTCAGGATACAGTCAAAAAGAAGTTGAGTGTAAGCTCAGCTGGCTTGATTTTGTGGCACCAGAAGATATTGAAAGGATGGAAGGCTATCACCGTATTTTACGCCTTAATTCATCAGCCATACCTAAAAACTACGAGGTTAGCCTGGTAAATAAAGATGGTGAGAAAAAAAATTTCTTTGCAAATTTTGATATGATACCTGGCACCAATCAGGGTTTGATATCATTTATGGATATCACCGATAGAAAGATTGCAGAAAATAAAATTAAAAGATCATTAAAGGAAAAAGAACTCCTTTTAAGGGAAATCCACCACCGGGTGAAAAATAACCTACAAATCATATCCACACTCTTAACTTTGCAGTCTGCTCAAATTAAAGACCAGAAAGTCATTGATTTATATAAAGAGAGCCAGAACCGTATACAATCCATGGCCTTAATACATGAAAAATTGTACCAGTCCCAGGAGATATCCCGGATAAATTTACCGGATTATGTGCAAACATTGGTAAGTGACCTCTTCTTTTCCTATGGGACTGATAAAGAACTGATTGAACCGGTACTTGATGTGGATGATGTTTCCATGGGGATAGATACCGCCATACCCTGTGGTTTTATTATAAATGAACTGGTTTCCAATTCCCTGAAATATGCCTTCCCTGAGGGTGAGGGAAAAATCAATGTTTCTTTACACAAGCTAAGTGATGGTAATTACTCTCTGGAGATATTTGACGATGGTATTGGTCTTCCTCAGAATCTGGATATTCGAAAAACTGATACCCTGGGTTTACAGATAGTAAATAACCTGGTTAATCAAATCGATGGCAAACTGGAGATTGAAAGACCTTCCAGTTACCGGATACTGTTTAAAGAACTTAAATATAAAAAGAGAATATAAGCGGTTACCTATATTAAATTGACTAATTATCCTGATTATAATTGAATTTCCATAAAAAATATTATAGGAGTGTAATTAATGGGTGCAAGAGTATTAGTGGTGGAAGATGAGAGTATTGTGGCCATGGGTATTAAACATAAGCTTCAAAATTTAGGCCATAGTGTGGTGGATATGGTGGCCACCGGGGAAGATGCAATAAAATCTGCCCGAGAAAATCATCCTGAAATTATTTTAATGGATATTGTGTTAAAAGGTGAAATCGATGGTATTGAGGCCACCCAGATAATAAGAAAAAAGCAGGATATACCGGTGATATATCTGACTGCCTATGCTGATGAAGAGATGCTTTCCCGGGCCAAGGTAACAGAACCCTATGGATACATAATAAAACCATTCAAATCAAGTGAAATTAATGCTAATATCGAAATGGCAATATATAAACATGCTTCTTCTAAAAAACAAAATGAAATATTGAAAAAAAGGATTCTAGCCGACTTTTATGATTTCATTCTACGGGCCATGCCGGGATCAACCACTCCGGATGAAACTGAAATGCGCAAATTACTGGCCAATGTATTTGCAGATAGAATGGAATTAGATATGAGACCGGGTTTTGATAAAGCACTTTCCGATAATAGTATTGATTATGACTCTGCAGAAGAAATCTTTGAAGCATATGTGGATTGGATTACCTCGGTTTTTTCTGATTTAGGTATCAGAATAGGATTAAAATCTGAAACCACCAGCTTTTTTATAGAATTTGATAACTGCCCCTGGATAGATGAATCCTGTAAAAACCCCATATTCTGTTTGAATTGCCAGTCCATGATTAACCGCAGTTTTAAATGGACCAATCTGGAAGGGGAGATTAATCGCCGGTCCACTATTGCCTCTGGATCTCCCAGCTGTATATTTTCTTTTAATTTATAAATGATTCAGATGCAAAAAAAAGGAATCGCCCATTTACCATTACATGGGGGCCATCCCCCTTCCTGGCTATTTACCCGTATGATTAAACTGGCCGGGGTTATTAGCCAGGCCACCATTGAAGAATATGGGACGGATGAATTTTTAAATCGCATCTCCAACCCCTTTTATTTTCAGGCACTATCCTGCGTTCTGGGTTTTGACTGGCACTCCTCTGGTACCACCACCACTACCTGCGCTGCTTTAAAATCTGCTCTTCTTGGAGGAAATCAGGGAGTTCTGGTACTGGGGGGTAAGGGTAAGCACTCCCGAAAGACTCCTCAGGAGATAGAAGAAGCCCTGGATGTTTTCACCATACACAGTTCCCAGGGTGAAAAACTCATTTTATCCAGTAAATTAACTGCTAAAATTGATAACTCCTGTATACAGGATGGCTACCAGTTATATCAACACAGCTTTTTTTTAAATGAAAATGGTAACTGGGCGGTGGTACAACAGGGAATGAACCAGAAGAATAATTATGCCCGTCGCTATCACTGGCTGGGGTCTTTGGTGGAGGATTACCTGGAAGAACCCCACAGTGCCATATCCTGCGATCAAAAAGAATTAGAAACCCTGGATATGACCTCTAAATTTAGTAAAAACACCCGGGATATCAGTGTGGATTTAATCTGTGATGGACCCCGCCACCTGCAAAAATATTTTAAGAATAAAAATTCCCAATCACTGCTAACAGATTTTACTATTCCTCCAAAAAAACTGGATATGCCTGCCCATCATCCTGTTCTGGATATGGACCTTAGCAGCAAGGACTTTGAGGTTCTGGAAAAAGCCTGGCAAATTCAGCCGGAAAATTATGAAGAATTGATAATGTTACAGGGTATGGGACCTAAAAAAATAAGGGCCCTGGCTCTTATTTCTGATTTGATATATGGAGAACCAGCCAGCTGGGAAGATCCAGTTAAATACAGTTTCACCCACGGAGGCAAGGATGGTTTTCCCTACCCGGTAGATAGAAAAACTTATGATAATTCCATTCATACTCTTCAGGATGCACTGGACAATAGTAAATTAGATTCTAAAATCAGATTAAATGCCTTAAAACGTTTGGATGATTTTTTGAAGGTTAACTAAAATCCATTTAAATTCAGATTTTTTTTTACTAATTTTTAATTTGACTAAAAAGAGATAGAACTAATCTTATTATCATCTACCCGGTGTAAAATAAAAAAAGTATTATTAATTTACCACTCCTTACTGCTATGAAGCAGTAATTCCTTAGATAACTATCCTATTAAAGTGGTATTTTACTGCCCTATTATTAACTCTTTTATATATTAACGTACTGAAAGTATTAATTTTTTGAATCATTATTACTGTGGAATCATGTTTCATTTGATTTGTAATAATAATTGAGATGGAGAAAATATTATATAGAGTATTACTTTAAATTTACTTCAAATTAGAAAAACAGTGATTAAAGTTGCTTAGCATTAGTTTAGGTAAAAAAGGTGATAATCGATGCATCACAAATTTGTAATATTCCCCTTTACAGCCCTGGTGGGGCAGGATTCGTTTAAAAAAGCGTTACTTATTAATGCAGTTGATCCGGGTATTGGGGGAGTTCTCATAAAAGGAGATAAAGGTACTGGAAAGTCTACTGCTGTTAGATCTCTATCTCATCTTTTACCTTCCCTGGAAGTAGTCTCGGAATGCCCCTTTAACTGCCATCCCCGGGAATTAAAATTGATGTGTCCTGATTGTCAGGAAAAACACAAAAAAAATGGAAAACTCCCTTCACAGAAAAAACCCATGGAAATTATTGATTTACCCATATCGGCCACAGAAGACATGGTAATTGGCAGTATAAATATTAAAAAAGTCCTGGAAGAGGGTAATAAAGCATTAGAACCGGGTATTCTTGCACGGGCTAATCGTAACATACTCTACATTGATGAAGTTAACCTGCTGGATGAACACCTGGTTAATGTTTTACTGGATTCAGCAGCCATGGGGGTAAATATCGTGGAAAGGGAAGGAATATCCATCCACCACCCATCCCGCTTCATACTGGTGGGAACCATGAACCCGGAAGAAGGAGAGCTAAGACCTCAAATCCTGGATCGTTTTGGTCTGAGTGTTGATATCCAGGCTCTCAACACCAAAAAAGAACGCCTTAAAATCATGGAGTATCGCCGAGAATTTGATACAGACCCCTGGTTATTTGAAAATAGGTTCCTTAAAAAGCAAAAAAAACTAGAAGAGCAAATTATCCAGGCCAAAGAGCAATTACCCTTGGTTAAGATTTCAGAAGATATGCTGGAGATGATCGTGGATATAACCACGGGGCTGGGAATTAAGACCCATCGGGCAGATATTGTTATGGAAAAAACATCCCGGGCACTGGCGGCCCTGGATGGTAGAAAGGATGTCACAGCTGAAGATGTGAAAGAAGCAGCTATAATGGCCCTTAAACACCGGATGAAGCAACTACCTTTCGAAAAAGAAGAGGAACTAAATCTTAAAACCCTGGAGCAGATTATCCAGCAGCAAAATCACCAAAAAGAAGAAATTTTCGATTTCGAGAAGAAAAAAAGGATAAAAAAAGATATTAACCAAAAAAAAGCCTTCAGCGCCATTCAAGGAAAAAGTAACACTCCGGTAGTGGGAGATAGGGGTAAATACATTAAAGCCCGGGAAAACTCAAAGCCCACCAGTGTGGCCATTGATGCCACCATTAAAAAAGCCATAAGAGAAAATGGCAAACTGGAGGTTCTACCAGAACACTTAATGGAAAAGGTCAGGGTTTCCCGGGGTGATGCCCTTTATTTGATTCTACTGGATTCATCATCATCCATGGGATTGGAGAAAAAAATAAGACTGGCCAAATCCCTTTCCTGGTTACTCCTCAAGGAATCATATGAAAAGAAAAATAAGATAGCCCTCATGGCCTTCCGGGGTGATGAAGCACAACTATTATCAGCACCCACCCGGGATGTACAGCGTATTGAAGAGGCCCTGGAAAAACTACCTACCGGAGGTAAGACTCCCTTAACTCCTGCTATTTACCAGGCTCTGGAAATACTCCAGGATGAAAAAAATGTTACACCTACCCTGGTGGTGATTTCTGATGGTCGCTGTAATGTCTTCATGGAATCCAACCTGGAAGAGGACCTGAGAAAGCTCTCACAATTTAATAAAAACATTAATATGGTATTTGTCAATGCTGAAACCAAAAACCGAAGTATGGGCATCCTGGAGGAAGTGGCAGATTGCTTCCTGTCACCCTGCTTCTATCTGGAGGAAATAATATGAATAAAAATTCAACTGGAAGATTCACCACAAGAGACCTTTCTTTTATTGGAATAATCATAGCTTTAATGTATATCGTGCAAACCATAACAATTCTGGGGATATCTGCCCTTACACCTATTGATCCTTTAAAATCAATTGTATCTGCCTTTTTTGTATCCATAGTTATTGCCATTGGTCTTTCTAAAGTAAAAAAGATTGGAACTTTCACCATTATAGGATTAATAAATGGTATCATCTGTGGATTTATCTTACCTGCATTTTTACCCTTACTTCCAGCCACACTACTGGGGGGAATAGCTGCCGATGGATTCACAAAAATATTCTTTGGAGAATATGGAAGCCGAAATTCACTCTTAGGAGCATGTGGAGTGGGTAAATTTATTGAAACCCTGGTTATATTAACTTTTCCCTTCATCCTGGGTTTTTCAACCAATATCCTCAGCCCCATGATTATTATTGTATCGGCAGTTATAGTAGCTTTACTGGGTGCCGGGGGAGGATTTATTGGGTACCGGATATCAGTGGAACTTAAAAAAGCGGGGGCGATGGAATAAACCTACTATCCACCATCTTTTCTCCTTTTATGGGAGAGTTTGACTCAGACTATTCCCTGATTCACCGGTTGGATCCCCGGACTAAACTGATACTGGTGGTGGCCATTACCCTGATGTGTACCATAATTAACAACATATTCCTTCTTTTAAGTATAGGAGCAGGACTTATCATTTTACTGACTTTTTCTAAAACCTTAAAAAGGGTATCTGCCTTGTTGGGATTTTTTTTAATATTTGCAGCAGCAGCCATATCCCTTACTGCTATTATAACCAGGGATATTAATTATGCTCTGGAATATTTCAGTCCCTTTTTGGCCCGATTTTTTATTATCATCTGTGCCGGTTTATTGTTTGCCTTTACCACCCCACCCCAAAGATTTGCCCAGTCACTGCAGCAGATGAGGATACCCACTTCCATCACCTTCACCCTGGGCATAACCCTGCGCTATATACCCACCCTGGCCCGGGAAGCAGAATCAATATTCCAATCCCTTAAATTAAGAGGGGTTCATTTGAGTAAATGGGACTATATCCGAAGACCATCCATGATTTATCGTGGGATAATTATTCCCCTCATAATTCGTAGTATTAAACTATCGGATGAAATAGCCATAGCCGCTGAATCCAGAGCTTTTAAAAGTAATAAATCACGTAGCAGCCTTAAAAAATTAACTATAGGAAAAAACGATGTTCTATTTTTAGGAATTATGATAATAACCATGGGTTTAGTCTTTTATCTGGATAATAACCCTGTTTTTCCTTTCTAACCAGTTAATATTGAATTAAAATATAGCTGATATTGATACCTATTAAAAATTAAAGCATACTAAGTTGATATTCATGACTAACCCTGCCCTGCAAATTACCAATCTAAATTTCAAATACCCTCATCAGGAAAATTTTGCCCTTAAAAACATAAATTTAACCATTAAAAGGGGTGAGTTTGTATTTTTAACTGGTAAGAGTGGTTGTGGTAAATCCACCCTGGCCCGCTGTCTTAATGGAACCCTACCCCAAATTTTAGGGGGTGAAATAGATGGAAAAATCCAGGTTTTAGATAAAAATACCAGGGAAAACTCAGTAAGTGATCTAGCTCAAAATTTAGGATTCATTTTTCAAAATCCAGAGTCCCAGTTTTTCACGGTCAAGGTGGAAGATGAAGTGGCTTTTGGGCCGGAAAATTTAGGATGGGAAAGTAATAAAATATCTAAAAATGTGGATGAGGCCTTAAATGCAGTGGATATGCTGGAAAATAGGGATATGAATGTTTTCAATTTATCAGAAGGTCAAAAACAGCGGATTGCTGTGGCGGCCAATCTTTCACTCCAACCAGAGATTCTGGTAATGGATGAACCCACCTCTAACCTGGATCCACCAGGGGCCTACAAATTATTTGAAATATTAAAACGATTGAAAAATCAGAAAAAAACCATAATACTTATTGATCACCGTACCCACCATGCCCTGCCCCTGGCCGATAGGGTGCTTATCATGGATAAGGGTAAGATCATAAAAGATGATGAACCAGAAATCCTCTATGATGCTCACACCCGGGAGTCCTATGGTATTCGCAATCCCCGGGTGCTGGATGAAAACTACCAGGCTCCAGAATATCAGATTGTAAAACAGAATCCTGTTTTAGATATTTCCCGACTTTCTTATAGTTATGATAATGGTTTTTCCATTCAGGATATTAATCTGCAGATATATCCGGGAGAAGTGGTGGGACTGGTAGGTTCCAATGGATCCGGTAAAACCACTCTGGCTAAAGTGCTCTCCGGTATATTAAAACCACAAAAAGGAACCCTGAACTGGGAAAGGGAAGATTCTACCTTTAAAGTGGGTATGGTATTCCAGAACCCGGATCATCAGCTATTCATGGATTCAGTTTATAATGAATTGAATTTTGGTTTAGAGGAAGTTCCAGGAGCACAACTTAATATTGGCCCGGTTTTAAAATCCATGAACCTGGAAAAACTGCAAAAACGCCATCCCCATTCCCTTAGTGGGGGAGAAAAACAAAGAACCCTGATTTCTGCATTTCTGGTTCGGGAACCCCATCTACTGATTATGGATGAACCCACCACAGGTATGGATTACTATCATATGCAAAGACTGGTTTATGAGATTAAAAGACTAAAAAAACGTAATATGGGGATTATGATTATCTCCCATGATCTGGAGTTCTTGCAGCAGACCACCCAGAGGGTCATTATTTTATCCCAGGGAAAAATAATCCAGGAAGGGCCCACCGGGGATATTCTAAGTCAGGATAAACTGGATACTTGCTTTGAAGGTTACCAGTCCTTATCCATTAAATAGAAAAAGTGGATGACGATTTTAAATATAAATAAACTAAATGATGATTTTATGGTTAATAGGATAATTAATGATTGATCTTTAAAGAGGTTTTTTGAAATGATAAAAGTACTGGCCATTACCACCATTACCAATACACTTTCCCTGAGAGATGCCCTGGATAAAATTAAAAGAGAATATGGTAACCTTATTTTTCTTAAAAAAATTTATTTAGAAGATTATGAAGACCCCCAGGTATCTTTAGATTCTTTAAAAGAAGATATCGGAATGTCAGATATCATACTTGTTGATATCCGGGGTGATGAACGTATTGGAAGAGAATTAATCCAGGTATTGGATAATAAACCTAAAACAGTGGTAACTCTGGTCTGGGGAAACCCTCTTATTATGAACTTAACCCGCCTGGGTAACTTATCTCTACAAACTCTAAGTACAAGATTTCAGGAGAATTCCCTGGATCTGGAGTCCATGGTAAGGAGTAATAAGTTACAAAAAATCCTGGACTGTGCTGGTGATGATTTAAGAAGGGATATAAAAAACTGGTTTAAAATCCGGGAATATTATGGCCAGAATGATGCAGAGAACTTGAAAAATATGCTACTATTTCTCTTAAGAGAATATGCAGATATGGACCAAATAAAAAAGGTGGAACCTCCCCATGAAATGCCTGAATATGGTTTATATCTTCCTTACAGAGGAATCTATACGGATTTAGATGATTATAAAAAGGCATCACTTTTCAATATGGATCAACCCACCATAGGAGTTCTATTTTATGGGGGGATGCATTTTGATGATACCCGGCCTATGGCAGAGGCCTTGTATGAAAAATTAAGGGATGAATGTAATCTGATTATAGCATTTTCCCAGGTGGAGCACAACCTGCAGGTATTAAATGATTACCTATCTGATATAGATCTTTTTGTTAATTTACAGTACTTCCAGCTAAATGGAGGCCCCATGGGGGGAGATCCTGCTCCCACCCACGAGTTTTTCCATAAAAATAATATTCCTTATTTGATATCCCTGCGGGGCTATGAAACTGATATAGAGAAATGGTCAAAGAGGGAGGAAACTCTCAATCCCATGGAGATTATTCTGGGGGTGACCTTACCTGAGTTAGATGGAGGTATTGAACCGGTATTTACTTCTGCTTTGGAGACACTCCAGGAAGAGGAAATGGGTACCATAAAGGTGGTATCGGTCATTGAAGAAAGGATAGATAAACTTGCCCGGCGTATAATTAACTGGATTAAACTAAAAAACAAGAAGAACTCCTCAAAAAAAGTGGCCCTTTTAACCTATAATTATCCGCCTGGAGAAGAAAACCTGGCCAGTTCTGGTTATCTGGATGTATTTAAAAGCCTGGAAATTTTCCTGAAAAAACTAAAAAATAGGAATTATCATATAGAGATACCTCCATCTAACCTTAAAGACGTTTTCCTGGAGGAAGGTATTCTTAACAGTCCCCAATATAGTTCTAAAAGAGGTATACAGATACCGGTGGATGATTATAGGGAATGGTTCCAGAATCTACCTCTGGAAATTCAAAAGGAGGTTATAAGTTCCTGGGGTGAAGTACCAGGGGATTTAATGGTGGAGGGTGATTACTTTCTTATTCCAGGGGTGGAACTGGGAAACATCTTTTTAGGAGTACAGCCCACCCGGGGGGTGCATGAAGACCCGGAAAATGCTTATCATGATAAAGAATTGCCTCCCCATCATCAGTATCTGGCCTTTTATTATTATTTGGAAAAGGTATTCCAGGCCGATGCCGTACTGCATTTTGGTATGCACGGCACCCTGGAATTTACACCCGGTAAAGAAGTGGGAATGTCCTCCCGATGTTACCCGGATATATTAATTGGTAATTTACCTAATATCTACTATTACTGGGTGGGTAATACCTCGGAGTCCACCATAGCTAAAAGGAGATCCTATGCACTTTGTGTTTCCCATGCCTCCCCTCCCATGAAAAGTTCTCAAATATATGAGGACTATCTTTTACTGGAGGATCTTTTAAGCCAGTACCGTGAATCACCTCAGGAATTAACCCTTCAGCTGATTATGGAAAAGGCAGAAGATTTGAATTTAGAGAATGATGTGGATTCCATCAGCCAGGAATTATACCGGATGAAAAGAAGACTGATTCCTATGGGGCTGCATATACTGGATAAAACTCCACCAAAAAAGGATATGGTGGATTACCTTTTGGGGGTGTTACGTATTGACCGGGAATACCCTTCGGTGTTGAAGCTTCTTTCCCGCCAAAAAAATCTAATCTGGGAAAATATTAAGGACACCTCCGCCGGAGAGGAAATAGAAGAAGAGGCCCGGAAAATCATCGGTGAAATACTGGATAAAAAGGAAATTAATCTGGAAGAAGGATACTCTTCTTATGTCCAGGATATAGCTTCCCAGATGGAATTTAGTCAGGAAAGTGAAGCTCTCCTGAAAGCTCTGGAGGGTTCTTATATTATACCTGCCCGGGGTGGAGATCCGGTAAGGGACCCGGAAGTGTATCCTACTGGTAAATCAATGTATGCCTTTGATCCCAGACAGATACCTACTGTAGCTGCTGATACCCGGGGCAAGGCCACCGCTGAGATGCTTATTGATTCTTACTTTAAAAAACACGGCAGTTATCCCCGCAGTGTGGGTCTGGTTTTGTGGGGTTTTGAGACCCTGAAAACAGGTGGTGATACCATTTCCACCATACTCCATTTAATGGGGGTTAAAATAAAACATCAAAAGGGTGCCTGGATCAAGAAATTAGAAATTATACCTCTAAAAGAGCTGGGACGTCCCCGGATTGATGTTACCATTAATATTTGTGGCATATTCCGGGATACTCTGGGAACTCATATTGATTTAATTAACCGGGCCATAAAACAGGTGGCCTCCTTAGAGGAAGACCCTGAATTCAATTACCTGCGAGGGCATTTTCTGGAAGAAGATGAAGATGAAATGGCCCTGGCCCGAATTTATGGTCCTTCCCCCTCTGAATATGCCACTTCACTACCTAACCTGGTGGAAAATAGTAGCTGGGAAGAAGAGCAGGAGCTGGTGGAAAGTTACTCCCACAGTATGTCCTATGCGTACCTTCCCGGGAAAATTAAACCGGATAAATCAGGTTTAACTCGTAAATTGGGACGGGTAGATCTGGTAACCCAGGAAAGGGATAATGTGGAGTATGAGGTTACTGATCTGGACCATTATTATGAATTTTTAGGAGGTTTATCCCGGACGGTGGAGGAGTTCCGGGGTGAAAAAGCAGAGATCATGGTTTCAGATTCCACTGAGGAAGAAATTTATGTGGAAGACCTATCTCATACTATAAATCGTGCCACCCGGACCAGGTTACTTAATCCAAAATGGTTGGAGGGTATGTTAAACCATGACTTCCATGGAACCAAGAAAATAAAAGACAACGTGGAACATTTATTAGGGTTCTCTGCCACCACCAAAAAAGTAGATAACTGGGTCTATGACAATGTGGCTGATAAATTAATTTTTGATGAAGAAATGCGAAAAAAATTACAGGAAAATAATCCCTATGCCACCATAAAAATGGGGGAGTTATTAATGGAAACCCAAAGCAGGGGATACTGGGAAGCAGATGAAGAAAAAATTAAAAAATTAAAGGAAATTGTAATGAATCTGGAGTCTGAAGTGGAATAAAACCCTCTGAAAGCTTTAAATAGCTTTAATTTTATTATTCTTTAGTCCTCAGGGAATAAGTCCCTATCTCCTTATTTTTTATTTTAATCAAATTTTTAGACTGGACCTTAAAACCCATTTTTTCATAAAAGTTTTTACCCTGCATATTATTGATATTTACATCCACATACAATTTTTCATGTTTTTTAAGGATATTTTCTATTATTTTAGTACCAATGCCCTGGTTTTGATAGGGTAAATCCACGGAGAGGAAGTGGATGAAAAATCCATCATCATCTAGATTGGAATTTACTATCTTATCCATTTTTATCATGGTAGGGAATCTCTTTAAAAATGTCCATAAACCAAAGGCTTTTAAAAAGGCCATACCAGACGATCTATCCAGCTTGAGCTTGTCTTTAACTGTGGAACTTACCACTATACCCACCAATTTATCCTGATAGAGGGCACACTCCAGATAGGGGGATGCAAAATAATTATTGCCCATCTCCAGCAATTTAATTATAGTCTGTACTGCTTCTTTTTTTTCTCCTAATACATAAGAATTTAATTCCACATCAGCAGCATATATGATTTCCGCCACTTTTTGGGGATCATGCTTTTGGGGATTGTATTTTTCCATTCTAAAACTCATTTATTAGGCAACCTCCCTATGGTTTTAATGATATTTCTCATTTAAATATTCTTAACCCTGGATTCAAGGCAATCTGAGTCTCTTTTTACTAAAAAATAAATAAGGGAATTAATAATCAATATAGCGGAATTTTTTTTCTAGAACCATTACCAATCCAAAACCAACTAGGCCTATTATTAAAAGAGGAAGAAGAGATCCTGAATCGGTTATTTCTAATTTTTGGTAGGGTAAGCGCAGGGTTCCTAACATCAATCCCACCAGAAAGGCCATGGTAAATGATTCGTAGTTTCTTAAAAGATAGTCCAGTACCCGGGAAAATACCACGATACCCAGGGCGGCACCAGCACCAAAGGCAAAAATATCCGGTAAGGAAACGTCATTTAAAGCATTAAGCATGTATTCATATTGATTCAGGAGTAATAATACAAATGCACCGGATATACCGGGCAGTATCATGGCACATATGGCCAGTAAACCTGATAAGAAGATAATTGGTAGAGAATGGTTAGCCTGTATGGGGTTAAGGCCTACAAAAAGGAAGGCCCCAATTAATCCAGCAAGTAGTGAAATGAATCCTTTCACACATATGCCATCAATTTCTTTATAAACAATATAGGCGGAGGCCAGAATTAACCCGGAAAAAAAGGCATAGGTAAATGCCGTGTAATTTTCCAGCATGAAGGACATTACCTGGGCCATGGATATTATGGCCAATCCGATACCCAATCCCAATGGAATAAATAAGGAGAAATCAACTTCTTCTTTTAATATTTTCCAGCTAAGAGACATATCTCCCTTCAGGAAAGGTTTAATAAATTTAAAATTTATTTTACTTATGGAATGCACCAGTCTTTCGTAGATACCTGTAATAAGGGCTATGGTTCCTCCAGAAACACCGGGCATGATATCTGCGGTGCCCATGAATAGCCCTCTTATGAATATGAGGAAAAAATCTTCCATCTTTTTACTGAGTTTGATCATCATCCATCTCCTTTAATTTGGAATAGTATAATCTATTATTTAGAGTTAAATACACTTTTTTTAAGGTAACAATTAATTTATTAATTTAGAATTAAATGAACCTTTTTTTATGAACATTATAATTTATTAATTAAATATACTTGATTTTATATGTTTTCAGAGGTTTATTTAACTTTTTAATCAATGCCTTTATATATTATGAAAGCTAAGTTTAATTGATGTACATTAAATAGGGTCATAGGTAATTTGATTTAAGATATTTTTTTATCTTGTTTTGAATAAATTTTATGATGCCGTGTGCATTAGATGGTCATAAATTTTGGAAACCAGGTTTTCAATTAATTTTTGACTTTAGGACGTGATGTTTTGTTTGGAAATGACTACGATAGAAGAGGAAACGACTCCCCAATTAATGTGGGTGACGAATTTGATGTTAAGATAGAAGATTTAGGTAGAGACGGCGACGGTATCGCAAAAATCGAAGGATTTGTGGTATTTGTTTCAGGAGCCGGTGTTGGTGACGAAGTTAAAATAAAAGTTAACGCAGTCCGCCAAAAATTCGCTTTTGCTGAAATAATTGAATAAATAGATTAAATATCTTTCTGGAAAATCAAAGTAATTTTTGAATTTTCTAAGAATTTATTATTTTTTTATAATTATTCAACTTATCATACTTAATTTTTTAATTACTTTTTATTTTTTATAACTATTCTGATTGATTTTATAAGTTTTAAGTAACTATTTTTTATTATATAATCCTTTAAACTACTTTTATAAGTTTAATAGGGAATTAGACTATTTAAAATTTTATTTCCATCATTTTACTAAAAAATTCTTCCTTTATTTTGATTATATAATTAATTACAATATTCTAATCCATAAATTAGTTTTTTACTCCCGGTTATTTTGGCCTATCTACTACCCCCGGAAACTTTAATTTTAAATATTCTCGGAATATTTATTACAGCTGGATTAAATAGACATAATATAACAATTTAATCTTCATGTAAGCAAGTTAATACTATTTTAATTTATAAACTGGGGTGTATGAATGGTAAAAGCCAGTATACTGGTGGTAGAAGATGAAGCTATCACTGCTCTTGATATCAATGAGAAACTAGTTAAATTAGGTTATGAAGTTGTAAATCTGGTTGCAACTGGCACAGAAGCAATAAAATTCTCTGCAGAGTATCGGCCGGATTTAGTTTTAATGGACATATCTTTAAAGGGGAAGATGGATGGAACTGAAGCTGCCCAAAAGATTTCTTCGTTATCCATCCCGGTGGTATTTATCAGTGCTTATTCAGATGATAAAACCTTAAAAAAAGCCAAAAAAAGCGCACCCTATGGTTATCTGGTAAAACCATTTGATACTAAGAGTCTGCAGCTTACCATAGAAACTGCCCTTAAAAAGCATCAAGCTGATATCCAGGAAATGTATGATGGAATCACCCGCAGTGAAGAGGAAGCATTAAAAAGTCGAGATAAACAAAATCTCCCTGCACCACCACCCCGTATACTCATTGTGGAAGATGAATTCATAACGGCCATGGATCTGGAAGATAAATTACAGGATATGGGGTACCAGGTAGTGGATATGGTGGCCTCTGGAGATAAGGCCCTGGAAAAAATCAAATTACACCAGCCTGATTTAATTTTAATGGATTTAATGCTTCAAGGAGATATGGATGGTGTGCAGGTAGCCCATAAAATTGCCCCGGAGGATATACCGGTTATTTTTCTCACCGCCTATGCTGATGAAAAAACTATGGAAAAAATACTTGAAACCTCCCCTTATGGCTACCTGATAAAACCATTTAAATCTGATGAACTCCACAGTGCCATTGAAGTTGCTTTGGAAAAATCAAAGACAGATAAAAAGAAAAAGGAGAAAATGGAAGAAACCATCCATACCAAAGAAGATGAATTGAAAATGGAAAAAACAGGAGTTTTCTTTGTAACTGCGGTTATATGTTCTCTGGCCATCTATGGTATGGTAAGTAGGAGTATGACCTGGTTAATGTATCTTTTGTTTATACCCGCCTGTTATAATATGTTCCTGGTATTCTTGAGCTTTAAAAAACCCGCACCGGCAGTACCCTTTAGCCAGCCTCCCCGGGTAAGTATAATCATACCGGCCCATAATGAGGAGATGACCATTGAAAAATGTGTCAGATCACTATCTCTCATGAATTATTATCATAAGGGAGAAAAGAATTTCGAGGTACTGGTTATCAATGATGGTTCCACAGATAAAACCGGCGAAATACTGGATAATCTGAAAAAAGAAGTGGATTGTCTGCGTATTATCACCCGCAAACCACCTCGCTCTGGAAATGGAAAGGGATATGTATTAAATGATGGTATCCGTATGGCAGAAGGAGATGTTATAGCAGTTTTTGATGCAGATGCCCGGGTGGGATCTGATTTTTTATCTAAAATAATTCCCTATCTTAATGAGGAAAAAGTGGCCGGGGTGCAGGCCCGGGTCAGGATGTATAATGCTGATAGAAACCTCTTAACCCGGATGCAGGAAGTGGAATTTTCCATATTTGGTAATATTATTTTAAGGTCCCGGGATATCATGGGTAAAAATGGTTTTCTGGGAGGAAATGGCCAGATTACCACCCGGAAAGCCATAGAAGAAATTGGGGGCTGGGATGGATTTGCGGTAACTGAAGACCTCAATATGAGTATAAAGTTAATGATCAAGGGATATAAAATCAGGTACTGTGGAAAAGCCCATGTATTCCAGGAAGCTGTTCCTTACTGGAAGCCTTTTTTCCGTCAGAGGGTCAGGTGGGCTACCGGTAACCTGGAAACATTATTCATTTACCTGGCACCCATTATAGATGCTAAAATACCATTATATAAAAAAATAGATTCTATCCAGTACCTCTTCTTTTTATTATTCATAGCCTTTGTGATGCTGGGATATGTGGTGGCCATTTTAAACCTGGGAGGAGTTTTAACCTTCTTCATGGAGGCACCGGTAGCAATTGGTTTACTGTCCATGGCTGCATTTTTCCCCGGGGTAATACTGGGAGTTTACCGGGATAATGAATCATTTTTAACCGGATTAATACGGGCAGTGGAGTACTGGGCTTACTGCCTCTACCTCATACCTCTCTTTTTTGCAGCTTTTTTACATATGGTTACTCGTAAAGATAGGAAATGGGCAAAAACTCATCACGGCGGGGATGAATCATAAAAAAAAAGAATTTAAATAGATGGGGTTGGATAAAAAAATTAGAGTAGATTATAATTCCGGTTTTATTGGGGGATTAACTCTATTCAGGTTTATGTAGGTAGGGATTATTGGGGATTAACTCTTAAATCCTTAATCCAAAAATCTAATATCTACCTTATTCCTTTTTGGTATTCTGAAATATTTACTCTCCGGGTATCCCACCATTAAAGCTCCAATAAATGAATCATCTTTTAGATTTAAAAATTCATTTACCTTTTCATAACCCGTAGCTGCCATTTTAAGGTATCCTGCCCAGCAGGCTCCCAGGCCAAATGCTGGTAGGGCTAATTCTAAATGACTTAAAGCTATAATTCCATCCACTGTTGCTGATGAATCACTTGCAGTTGCTATGAAAACATGAGGGGCTCCTCTTAATATAGGATCTATCCCGGTATTCCATACCGTAATCAGGGACTCCATAGGTACATATTGGGATAGGGGAGAATTACTTTCCACCTCCTTTTTCATCCAATCCATACATATACTGGAGAGTTCTTTAACTTTAGAAGGGTTTTCTAAAATAACCCATTTGACCGGTTGACTATTCATTCCCGTGGGGGCATAACGGACAATATCCATTACTTCTTTTATGGTATCTGGAGAAACCAGTTTATTTTTATAGTTACGTATTGATCTGCGGTTTCTCATATAAGCCCCCAGCTCTTCCGGGCTTATTTTAGAACTTATATTGGTTAAGGGTGGTTCCAGATTAGGGTTATTAATCTGCATTGCACCTCCCTCGCATCCGGCTTCACAGTGCCCGCAACTTATACAGGAACTATCTGCTGATTGGTGGGGATATTGATTCATTTGAATACTCCCTGTGGGGCAAAGGGAGCTGCAGGTTCCACAACTATTACATTTACTCTCATTTAAATTAAATTCTGGCATGGGCTTTCTCCAGTACTTTCTGGATTAATCTATAATTTTGAAATAATATAAAGATGCCCTGTAATTAAGATATAAAAAAATAGAAATCAAAATAAGTAATTATTTTAAGTAAATATTAGATTTTAAAAATATAATAAAATAATTGAAAGAGCATAAAGCCCTTAAATTAATTATTTTTTAGAGTGTTTAACTCCTCTTCCTCTTTTATTTCCAGCCTTTCTGTAACCTGTTTTTTGTCTAGTTCTTTTTTTAGTTCCTTTAACTTTTGCCATGGTATTCAACTCTTAATTTAATAATTTTAAAGTATATTCTCGCCCAGAAGGGCACATAAATAGGGAAGGTCTTTTTTAATCCTTCCTGAATCATTAAGGACGAAGATATAAAATAGTATTTGATATTTTTCGCCATTACTTAGTTCTTCTTATCTTTTTTAATAGAGCTTTATATACTTTTTCCATGCTAATCTTAAAATGAAAATAAAGGTTGGAGAAAATAAATAATTTTATTTAATATTTTTTTTAATCTTCTAAAGTGGAAGTATCTCCTAAATCCTTTCCTTCTTCCTGTGCCCGGAGTATACGGCGCATTATCTTACCACTCCTGGTTTTAGGTAATTTATTCACCTGGACCATCTCCCCCAGTACGGCCACCGGTCCCATTTCATAACGGACATGTTTTTGTAAATCCTCAATAAGGGCGGTATTCAGTTTGTGGCCTTCTTTTAGTATTAAAAAGGATTTAATGACCTGTCCCTTGATAGGGTCTGATTTTCCAATTACTGCTGCTTCCACCACTAAGGGATGTGATACAAAGGCTGATTCCACCTCAGAAGTCCCTATACGGTGCCCGGCGATTTTAAGTACGTCATCTGATCTTCCCTGAATCCAGATATATCCATCTTCATCTATCCGGGCCATATCTCCAGCCATATAAACCCCGCCTGGTATCTGCTTCCAGTAAGTATCCTCATAACGCTCTTCCTCCTTATAAAGGGTACGTAGCATGGCCGGCCATGGTTTTTTAATCACCAGATATCCTCCTTTACCTGGAGGTACTCTCTGGCCCTTTTCATCCACCACATCCATCTCAATACCGGGTAAGGCCCAGGTAGGGCTACCTGGTTTTAAGGGGGATACTGGCAGGGGAGCAATCATATGCATACCGGTTTCAGTTTGCCACCAGGTATCCATGATTGGTATTTTCTCTTTTCCCACATTTTTATAAAACCACATCCATGCCTCGGGATTGATGGGTTCTCCCACACTTCCCAGTATTTTAAGTGATGATAAATCATAGAGTTGGGGATATTTATTACCATATCTCATCAGGTGACGTATGGCCGTAGGGGCGGTGTATAATTTGGTCACCCCGTATTTTTCCACGATTTTCCACCAGGCCCCGGGGTCCGGATAATCAGGGGCACCCTCATATACCAGGGTGGTTGTACCTAAAAGCAGGGGCCCGTATATTAAATAGCTGTGGCCGGTGATCCATCCAATATCTCCGGTACACCACCACAAATCCCCGTTATGAATATCGAAGACATTTTGAAGGGTGGTGGCCACACCTACCATGTAGCCCCCTGTAGTGTGCAGCACCCCTTTAGGTTTACCTGTACTACCAGAGGTGTAAAGGATGAATAAGGGGTCTTCAGCATCCATTTCCTCTACCGGGCAAAGTTCATTTTCTCCTTCCAGGAGAGTGGTGTAGAGTATTTCCCTTCCACTTAATTCGGATACGTTTATAGGGTTTCCAGTGTGACGTACTAATACGACGGTTTCTATGGTGGGACACTGCAGTAGGGCTTCATCTGCTATTTTCTTTAGATCAATAATTTTTCCCCGGCGGTAGGTTCCATCAGCGGTGAGGAGTACCTTGGCCTTTGAATCGTTTATACGCTCTACAAAACCTCCCACACTTAACCCGGAGTAAACCACACTGTGCAAGGCCCCGATACGGGTACAGGCCAGCATGGAGATTAAGAGCTCCGGACACATGGGCAGGTACATGGATACCGTATCTCCTTTTTTAATGCCCAGATTTTTCAGGGCACTGGCCATCTTATTTACTTCTCGATATAACTCATAATAGGTAAGCTTTATTTCTTCTCCTCTTTCATTGGCATAGAGGATGGCCACCTGGTTTCTTTTATCAGTGTTTATCCAGCGATCAACGGCATTGTAGCATAGATTGATTTTTCCATTGACAAACCACTGGTAGAATGGTTTTTTACTCTCATCCAGAACCTTATCCCATTTCTTAAACCATTCAAATTGATGGGCTTTTTCTTCCCAGTACTTTTCAATATCCTTACCCTTCTCCAGTTCAGCCTCCCAATTTTTTATATGAGCCTCTTCCACCAGATGATAATCTGGTTTAAAAAGTCTTTTTTCATCCAGAAGAACAGAAGTATCTTTACTCAAAACTATACACCACCTGTAATCTTATACTATAAGTAATAATTTATTTATTAGTTCTACTACACCTAAAGATACCTTGCAGATGCTATATAAACTTTTAGGAATTTATTAGCACCTGAAGCATCAGTTATTTTATAAAATAATCTACATTTTTTTTAATCCTTTTTTATGGGAAAAAACATAAGTTATAATATGGAAAACATTAAATTAAAACTCATCAAATCCACTCCTTTTGGCCCGGTAGCAATCATCTGGTCCTTAAAAAAAGATGAACCACTTATTAATCTAATAATATTGTCCCATCCTCAGGAAAGTGCCAGGATAAGGGTAAATAAATTGTACAGGGATATTAAAAGAGCTAGTTGTCCTGAAATTGATGAGGTTTCCTCTAAAATAAAATCTTTTTTAAGGGGGGAGGATATTTTGTTCTCACTCGATAGGGTGGATTTGGAAAGCTGCACTCCTTTCCAGAGAAGTGTTTTAGAAGCTGAATATAATATCCCCCGGGGTAGAATTACCAGTTATAAGACCCTGGCTTCTTATCTGGGAAAAGATAAGGGTGCCCGGGCCATAGGAAATGCCCTGGCCCGTAACCCCTATCCCATTATTATCCCCTGCCATAGGGCTATACGTTTTGATGGATATCCTGGAGGGTTTCAAGGCGGGGAGGATATGAAACGGGCCCTACTGGAAGCAGAAGGCCTTATTTTTGATCATAATGGCCGGGTTATTTGCAAAGATTTTTATTATGAATAATGTTTAATATTTTTTGGCAGGATCAACTATCCAGGCCATTACCACCGTGGCAATGGTTATTCCCATAATTATTAACTTTTCCATGAAATCACCTGGAATTAATATAAATTTTAAGAATTTTTTAGCATTTTTTCTTTCTCGCCATGGGTTAAATCTGCCACTATTTTACGGGGAGCCCCGCTACTCAGGACTTTACCTCCTCGCATAAGGGTGGCCACATCACAAATATCCAGTACAAAGTCCATATCATGGGAAATAATCAGGAAAGTCTGATTTAATTCCTCCCGGGCTTTTATTATAGAATCTGTTAACTGCACCCGGGTAATAGGATCCATGGTACCGGTGGGTTCATCCAGAATAACAATTTTTGGTTCTTTAATCAATATCTGTGCCAGAGCCACCCGGTGGCGCTCTCCACTACTTAACTCATCCGGGTACTTATGGAGCATGAGTTGAGCATAGTTTTCTGTAAAACCAACCGCCTGCAGGACAAATATGGCCTTTACTTTTCCAAATTCAGCAGGTAATTCCAGACTTATAGAATCGGTCAGGTTTTCTATAACTGTTTTATGTGGATAAAGACTGTATTCCTGGTGTAAGAGTCCTATATAAGGGGTTACTCTACCTCTACCCTGTGGCCCTTTTTGAGTCATATCTATCCAGTTTTCACCCAGCCTAACATTTATTTTACCTGAGCTGGGATCTGTTAAACCGCATAGCATCCGGGAAAGGGTGGTTTTACCTGCTCCACTTAAACCCACAATACTGGATATTTCTCCTTCATTTACCACCAGATTAACTCCATCTACTGCCTTAATTACTCCCCTTTCAATGGAGTAATAATGTTTTTTCACGTTTTCTATATTTATAATAGGATTAGCAACCAGGGTGTGGTCTTTTTTCTCAGGTAGTGGCACAGTGTCCATGAAACTTTTTACTACAGTTTCCGGATCTCCCTTTTGGATAATTTTACCATTATCCAACCATATAACCTGGTCAGATAATAATTTCATCACTTCCGGCCAGTGGGAAGTGATTAGCATGGTCTGACCCTTATTTTTAACCCCGTTTAATAGTGTTTCATGGATTAGTTCTGCAGTTTTAGGATCCAGGGTTCCGGTGGGTTCATCTGCTAAAAAAAGCATGGGATTTTTAGCCATTTGACGGGCAAGGACCACTCTTTGTTTTTCCCCACCACTTAAATCCCGGGCTATCTGGGTTACCCGGTGGGTCATATGGGTCATTTCCAGAAGCTCCAGGGCCTGATAGGTACTCTCAGGTGAATCATCAGGAAAAGCCTTTAATACATTATCTATCACTGTGTCATCTTCATACAGGGCAAAGGTTCTCTGGAGCATGATGGATATTCGGCGGCGAATAGCTGCAAATAAACTCCGGTGGCAGTTCCAGAAATCAACTCTCTGTAATTCCAACCGGGTTCCACAGGAACATTTTTCATCTTTTCGGGATGGTGGTTCTACTCTAAGACAATCAGGACACAATGCCAGGTTATAAATTATCTGGCCTTCATCCGGACGGTAATCTTTCATACCCCGTAACATGTTAATGAGTATGGATTTCCCTGACCCACTTTTTCCTAAAATACCCAGTACACTCCCTTCTTCCAGTTCCAGATTTATATTCTGGAGGGCTTCCTGATCTTGAAAGGATTTACAAACATTTTTTAGTTCAATGAAGTACAAATTATCACCATTTCAGATAGAATCGGATCCACAAAGGGGCATATCACATTCCGGACACTTGGTGTTTCTACATGGTACTCCTCTTTTTTTGGGAGATTCAAAGCCACAGTTAGGACATTTACATACTGTAGGGGCTCCTGCACCTAAACCAGGACCCCCAAAAGATCGTCGCTGTGTGATATCCTGTTTTGAATCATCTTCCTCTTTTTCAATGGTTTGAATATTTTCTGAATCACAATCAGGACATTTCTCATATACTTTCTTGGGACTGCTCCACTTAAAGGCACAGACATTGCATTTATATTCTTTATTTTCTGTCATAAAATCATCTCCAGTTATTATTATGGTGCTTCCTTCAATCAGAGCCCGGGCAATTTTTTTTCGGGCTGATGAAATGATACGGTGAAAGGTGGGTTGGGATATTTCCATTAACTCGGCTGATTTTTTTTGTTGAATATCATGATAATCCCGAAGTCTTATTGCTTCAAACTCATCTATAGTAATTTCAATAACACTTAAAGGTTCCTTTTCATCATCTTCCGGTTTAAAACATCTAATACGGGGTTGATTTCTTATTTTCCTAATACGTCGGGGCCTGGACATAAATGAATATATATTCAATTACAGTTATAAATTTATTTCCCGGTAGGGAACCCGGCCTGCAGATTGCTAAGTTTGGTTAACTTACCCTGCTGGTATAAATTTATATTTTGTTTAACTGTTCCTCTGTGACTTTTATAGGCGGTTATACTGGCGTTATTCAATACTCTCAAGGCTACATGTCCCAGTTTACCGGTTATAAGAATATTTATATTTTCACCAGCCAGAAATTGAGCAGCTAAGTTGCCTGCAGCTTTATCCTTTCTGAATGGATTTTCCACAGATTCAATAGTTATAATTTTATCATCAACCATTTTCAGAATTATAAAGTCCCGGCTACGGCCAAAAAGGTCACTGGTCTGGGATTCTATTTCCCGTCCCTGGGAAGCTATGGCAATTTTCATGTTTAATCCTCCTTTATGAATATATATTCATTAATCTTATATAAGATTTATCTTGGCTAAAATTAAATAAATTTACAAAAAAAACAGGAGGTGAAATTTTGAAAAAGGATAAACCCCGACCGTACCAATTCGCTAAAGCCATAAATGGTGACCTGGAAGAAGCATTTAATAATCTATCATTTCAAATAATGAAAGACGGCGCTCTTTTACACCCTAAAAAAAGCTCTAATTGCCCTGGCCTGTGCTGTGGCAGTTAAATGTAAGCACTGCATAAAAGCTCATAAGAAAAGAGCCCAGGAAGAAGGATGTACCAGGGAAGAAATATTAGAAGCCGCTGCAGTAGCAGGCCAGGTAAGATTAGGATGGATTTACTTTTGCATCCTACTTGCTGGAAGAATAATAATAAAAAATCAGAGGATATAATCATCCTTTTTACATAACTCTAGAGGGGTTGATATCGTTTTAAGAAAAGTTATTGCAAATCCCGCTATCATCCTCTATTTACATAACTCATAGGGGGAAATATAATCTCATAACTGGTGCCCTGACTATTATCCAGTTTAATAACTCCATCAATTTGTTTAACCAGGGCATCAATCAGGTGCAACCCCAGAGTATCGGTTTTTCCCCACTCAATATCTTCCGGAATTCCCACACCATTATCAGCCACCCTTAAAAAGAATCTATCATCCACCATTTTCATAGATATATCAATTCTACCTTTTTCGTCTTTTTTAAAAGCATATTTAGCTGAGTTAGATACTATTTCATGGATAATAAGTCCCAGAGGTATAGCCAGATCCATGGTAATTTTTATTTCATCCATTTCCAGTTTCCAGTCGATATGGGAAATAAGATCATAGGTGTATAATATATCAGACACTAAACGAGTTAGATAATCCTTAAAATTAATCATAGAAAATGATTTGGATTTATAAAGTTTTTCATGCACCATAGCCATGGATTTTACCCTGCCCTGGCTTTCTTTCAGGATATTAATTGCCTCGGGGGAATTTTCATATTTTATTTGCAAATTCATGAGACTGGAAATAATCTGCATATTATTTTTCACCCGGTGATGGATCTCTCTTAAGAGTATATCTTTTTCTTCCAGAGATGATTTTATCATCTCCCCATCACGAACCCGGCCGGTGATATCCCTTATAATGGATAAAACATTATCCTCATTTAATTTAATAAATCGAGCTTCAAAATGCCGATTACCAGCAGGAACATCCAGTGCATATTCAATTGTTTCCAGGGTATTGGTAATTAAGGTAGTTTTAATCATTTTTAAAATCTGCTCTAAATCAGCCGGTGATAAACCCATCTGGGAGATATTACTGCCAACAATTTCCTTTTCCGGGATGGGCATCAATTCTGGATTTTTAGGAGAATAATCCTGGATAAACCCTTCTTTACTTATAACCAGCATCATATCCGGGATGGCCTTTATAAGCTTCTTGCTTTTATTTTCACTTTCTGTTAATGCTTTTTCAAAATCATAACGATCCAGGGCACTGCCAATAGAATCTGCTGCTGTTTTTAAAATGGTGAGTTCATATTCCTTCCAGCTTCTCTCCTGGGTGCAATTATCAAATCCAATAAAGCCCCATAATTTATCCTGTACCAGCACTGGAACCAGAAGCAGTGATAAGATACCCTGCTTTTCTACTATTTCATGGGTATAAGAATCTAAATCACGACTTAAACTATAAAATGGTTTTTTCTGGGTGAAATTGGTTATTAAATCAGGGGATAGTTTTTCATAGGGAATATTCTGCAAATCATTATTATATAACTGGGCCTCAACCTGACCATTAGTCCATTCCATCCAATGGCTGGTTAATAAACGTCCGGTAGATTCTTCTACATGATTTTTAAAAATATAAGCCCGGTCAATCCGGGTGGCACTTCCAATTTCCTCCAGGGAATCCTGAATAGCTGCCTTCAGATTAGGGCTGTTTATGAGGATATGATTCATCCGGGCCACACCTTCTAGTAGTTTCTCCCGGTTTTTTAATTCCTCTTCTGCCTTTTTTCGAGGGGTTATATCTCTTAAATTAACCAGATTAGCCACTTTACCCTGAAATTCAATTTTTCTACCCAGTCCTTCCACCCATTTAACCTGACCGTATTTGTCTTTAATCTGGTAGTTTCCCAGAAAACCAAATTTATCCTCTTTTACCAGCTGCTGATGATTTTCAATATCCATCATGGATTGCCCCAGGGCAAAATCTTTAACATGAAAACCCTGCAAAGGAGTCCGGGGATCAATATCCACCAGTTCAAATGCGGCTCGATTGGCAAAAAGGATTGACCCTTCAAAATCTAATATTATAACTGCATCTAACATGTTATCAATCAGGGAGTGGAATAACTTTTCACTTTCTGTTAGATTTTTTTCTATTTCTTTTTCCCGGGTTACATCCCGGGCACAACCCACAGTCCCGATTATATCCCCTTTTTCATCCCTAAAAGGAGCTTTATGAACATCTAAAAATAAGAATTCCCCCTTAACATTTCCAAACTCATCAAAACGGCCTGATTTTTCGGTTTTAAGTACAAATTCATCTGAATCGGTACAAATCTCACCAAAGGTATGCCATTTTTTGTTTTCTGGATGAAGTGAGCGTTCCCTGTTGGCAAAATACATATCGGTTTTACCCAGGGCTTCCATGGTGTCCCGGGCATTTAATAATTTTTCAGCTATAGCCCGGTTAGTAAAAATGAATTTCTTATCCCTATCCTTGGCCCAGATCATATCCGGCACATTATCACACATCAAGCGCACCATGTGATAGAGATCCTCAAAAACCTGCTCCCTTTTTTCATCGGCAGGATAACCCTTCTGCATATAATCCTTTAATTCTTCCCAATTTTTAATAACATGGTCGGGAGTAAGGGATGATTCTGCTTTTTTTCCCATCTTTTTAACCCCTGAATAGTAATTTTTACCTGGTGATTAAACTTAAATTTCTTCATAAATTACATATACATCTTAATATTGGTAGTTACTCAAGTTATATTTTTGGGGATTAACATTCTATAATAAAATGAGATTTAGAATATTAAAAACTAATATTCATGCTTTATTTCAATAAAAAAAATCTCCATTATACTAAAAATCGTATACTGGTAATTATAATCCCTAATCCCACTCCCCCTATGATTCCAGTTATAAAGCGGAGTCTGTTGTTACTTTCTCTTAAAGTAAAGTACTGGGTTATTCCATCTCCTAGGGTGGGAATTATTAATAATAACCCTGCTAAAAATAGGGTTAAATTGAATCCCCAGTTAAAAATAAGCAGTATAATGATATAAGAGAAGCTTCCCAGATATATACCCGTGCACCGGGCACATACTGGTAAAGGATGTCCTTTAATTTTAAAAGACCTCTCCGGGCAGCCATGACATATTATATGGCCTTTAGAAAATTTTTCACAAAAAAATCTAGACATATACAAATATATGTGTCTTGAAAATATATTATATGTACTATTAAGGGAGAGTGGATATTATGGTTTTTGATGCCCTGGCAGAGATAGGAGCAGTGACTATTGGTATAATTGTAGTGATTATTGTAGCTGCAGTGGCTGTACTTTTTCTGGTGCCTGCCGTTTTAATATTGTTAATTGGATTTTTAAGTTTTCTATTAAATAATCCCTTAGGATGGGTCATTCTGGTAGTTTTAATTGTGGGAATATGCTGCTGTGCCGGATCTAAATAAACCCTGATTTAGATTTCAGGTTAAGTCCTTATATTCAGGGTTTAATTGGAAAAATAAGCTAAAATTATGGCAGTAAATAGAATTAAAATTATAAAAGAATAATTAATTTTCTTTTTTTAGAATATCCTTATTTTTTAAGGATTTGTGAGTTATTTCAAAAAATATAAGGATGGACTGCAGAATTTACATATCTTATAGGCCTTTCCATCTATTATTAATTTCATTAAAAGGACTTTGCACTCCGGGGCAGCTATTCCCGTCAAGCGGGATAGTGTTTCAATATTTATACCCTTACGTAACTCGAAACCATAGGGCTCCAAAAATAATAATATTTTTTCTGTTTCTAAATTTTCTTCATCAAATAACTTAAGGGCTAATTCACACCTCTCTTTTTGTATGGTTTTTATTTCTTCAGCCTTTTTTATTTTCATTTTTTCTATTTTTTCTGCCCTTAACTTCTCCTCTCTTTTCTTTTTTTCTATTAACTCTTCTTGTGCTTTTTCCTCTGCCCTTTTCTTTTTAGCTAATTGTTTATTATGGCAGGTCCAGCAGGTCATATCCGGCGCATCAGCCCCTATATCTCTACCACAAATTTTGCACTGACGCTTCATAAAAAACACCGGATAATAATTCTTACATTATGCTGGAATTGAAATTTACTTATATAATATACCCGGGAAAGTTTAGTTTCTTAAAAAAAAATCTACAAATCCCCTAAAGTAAATTTAGCCGCATTCTGTTCAGCTTCCTTTTTACTACCACCCTTACCGGTACCCTTTCTTTTACCATTAATCACCGCGGTCATGGTAAATATCTTATTATAAGGTTCCCCTACTTCATTTATTAACTCATAACTTAATTCCAGTGATTTTTGATCACATAAATGTTTTAACTGGGATTTATAATCATAAAAAAAGATATCTCCCTGGCGTATGTGGGGTATTACTGTTTGGTAGAGAAATCTTTTGGTGGTTTCCAGACCGGAGTCCAGATACATTGCACCAATAAAGGACTCAAATACATCACTGATAACTGAATCAATTTCTCTGGTGGTTAATTCCACCCCTGCACCAATTTTTATATATTTATCCAGGCCTATTTTGGTAGAATAAGTATAGAGTGCTTTTTTACACACATAATTTGAGCGAAGACGGGTTAATTCCCCTTCACTTAAGGAAGAATCCATATTATATAAATATTCAGATACCACCAGATCCAGTACGGTGTCACCAAGAAATTCCAATCTTTCATAGCACTCATCCAGGTCGTTTTCATTGGAATAAGACTCATGTATAAAAGCCAAATGGTAAAGATGAGGATTAAGGGGTTTAATTGAATATCTTTCGAGTAGTTCCATAATATCACATTGATTTTTTAACCTAATAAAATTAAATTTTCACCCGTTTATATAAAACTGCCTTAAACAAAAAGTTAATTACTCTACTAATTACCTTAATACTAAAAATATAATTATTTTCAAAATAAAGGATAAATTAACATGATAGCCTGCCTGGGAGATAGTATAACCGTCGGTCGCCCTGGTGAATCATATCTTAAATATATTGATTCACCTCGTGACTACCATAACCATGGATGCAGTGGTGAGACTTTATGGGGATTATCCCGTAGAATTGATAGTTTTATTAGCCAATCCTATGATGATTTTATAATTGAAATAGGAGTAAATGATATTTTACTACCCTATTTAAAAGACCATTCCCTGGCCTGGAATCACAAAGTCCAAAAACTAATTCTCCGGGGAAGCATACCCTTAGAAGAGGTTCATGATTTTAAAAGGGAGTATGAAAAGTTAATCTGGAAGTTAGAGGATAAAAATGTTAAAATAATAAGTATCCCCTGTATAGGTGAAGCTTTAAACAGTGATTTGAATCAGAAAGTGGATGAATATAATGATTCCATCCAGGAACTCTGTGAAAAATATCACCTGAGGTATATTGATTTTAATAAATGGCAAAAAATGGCCCTAGGACTGAGTGAATTTAGATCTCCTTATTTTATATCCACATCCATTTATGGGCTAATGTTTGATTCAGTTTTAACCACCAGATTAGGACTCTCTGATTTTATCAGTAAAATTAGAAGGCTGGTGGTGACTGTTGACGGGGTGCACTTAAATAAAAATGGGGCACAAAATCTGGCCCGATTAATCCAAAAAACAGAATAAAAATACAATTAAATAATTTTTTACCCCACCAGACTATATTTTTGCCTATTTTTTTTATAATTTAAAAAGTTATCCTGGATAAAAATAAAATTCCCTCTTACTTTTATATTATCCTAAAAAAAATTTTAAATTGATTTACAATACTTATATAAGCTTAAAAAATCAATAGTGTATTGCCTGTTAGGCAAAAATTTGGAAGTGATACATTTGTTTGGAGATAGTTATAATAATAGAGATAGTTCTGCACCTATTAAAGAAGGTGAAGAATATGATGTTAAGATTGAAGATACCGGTAGAGATGGAGATGGGATTGCTCGTATAGAAGGTTTTGTAGTTTTCGTTTCAGGCGCCAAAGAAGGCGATGAAGTTAAAATTAAAATTAACTCTATTAGAAGGAATTTTGCCTTTGCTGATGTAGTAGAATAATTTTATTCTAAAAAAAAAGGATATTATAAACCAATTTCCAGGTTTATATTACACCTTTTTTCATTATTCAATACTTTAACATTTAAATTAAATTTCTTTTTATTTATTTCATATCCGGGAGTTCCCGGGCCAGGTGTTCTTTTACTTTATTAGTTAAGCTCTCAGGGATATCATCCTTTTCAGGGGCTAGGTGTATAAATTTTTTATAAGCATTTACTGAATCCTCTTTTCTTTGTAATTTTTCTAGAACAATTCCTTTCTCATACCAGGCTTCTGCATATTCTGGATCCACTTTTAAAACTTTATCAAAGTAATTCAGGGCTTTATCAAAATTACCGGATTCTTTTTCTATAATACCCAGATTGAAGTTAGATAAAATAAAACCAGGACTAATATCCAGTGCTTTTTGGAAAAACTCTATGGCTCCAGGACAATCCCCTCTACTCATAAGTAACTGCCCCTTATAATTTAGAGCCTCAGGATTCTCACTTTCTAAACTCAATAATTTATCCAGTATTTTCTCTGCTTCTTCACTTTTGCCCTGTTTAAATAAAGCCTCACCCTGGTATAAAAGGGCGTCGGGAAATAGGAATTCGTTTTCTGGATATTTTTTAAAATACTCAACAGATTCTGAGTAATCACCAGAATCCAGTAAGAATTTTCCCATAAGATACACAGCATCAGGGTGATCTTTATCTAAATCCAATGCTATTTGAGCAGCATGCAAACCTTCAGGGACGTCATGAAGTAATTCTAAAATCCAGGCCTTTTTTATCCAGGCTTCCGCATCATCAGGATCCAGTTCAAGAGCAACTTCTATGGCCTCCAGGGCTTCATTATCCCTTTTCAGGTTTATTAAAGTGAGTGCCTTCATAAACCAGGCTTCCTGATTACCTAAATCCATATTAATTATTTTTTCAAAATATTCCAGGGCCTCTTCATATTCTTCATTATCAAAGTAATCCAGGGCTTCATTAAATTCGTTTTCAGCTATCATATTATGGTCTCTTAAAAAAAAAAGGTGTAGATTATAAGTTTCACCTATTTTATAAAAATAATCTCAAAAATTCATTTTCCATAAATTATTAAAAAAAAAGGTCTTATTTGGCGATTTACAAGTTTTCAGTGACTATTATTAATTAGAATTCTTCCATATTGCATCCATCCACCCCATAGGGGGTTAGGCCTACCACCTGATCCACATCCATTACAAAGGCCAGACCGGTTCCAGGTTTATCTAATTTTCCTTCCTGGCGAATAGTTTGGAGTACCTGGTCTGCATATTTTTCTTGAATTAGAATCATCATTATTTCTTTGCGAGGCTCTATAGGCATCCCCAGGAATTCTTTTTTATCATGTTTTACTTTTCCCCTTCCATAAAAAATGGTTCCCCCTTCTGCTCCGGCTTCTTGTGCTTTTTCCAGAACTTTACTTGCTTTTTCTACTTTTACAATAGCAAATATGACCTTTAATTGTGTGTTTTCAACCAAAATCCAGGCCTCCTTTATCCATTATTTATAGTTTAAAAACTAATTAAACTTATTCTTATAATCCCCTTAACTTATGCAGGCCCCCTAAAAATTTAAAATAGCTTAAAAAAATAATTTTTGTATTATTTTTCCGGGATGCTCAGCTTTTTATAGGTCTGGAGGGCAATATCTCATGATATTTATATAATATCAGGAAACTAAAATACTTTTTTTTTAATAAATATCCAGTAAAATAAGGTCTTCCCAGGTTACTAATAGGTTCTTTTTTTAATATAGGCACCTAGGGTACCACCTATTGATCCAAAAATGCCAGAAAATATTGCCAGTGCAAAAAATGAAATAATAAAAGTTCCGGGTACTCCTATTAGTCCCAGGGGAATGGCTTTAAAAAGTAATAAGTTAATCATTAAAACAAAGGTGGTAGCTATGAAGACAACCAGGATACCATGAATAGCCCCGGTGGGGTATTGTCCCCCTACCCGGTAACCAGCATACAGGGTGGCGATTATATATCCGCCTATGGAAAGAATAATACTAAGCACTATGGCCATGCCAGAACAAATAAGGACACTTTTCCAATCTATCATAATATTGACTCTTGAAATTTCATAACTAATACCCTGTATATATCATCATATTATATATACTTAAAATTTAAACCATTTCCAGATAAAATAAGACTTCTAGAAATGTTTATTGGTATTAAAAGATTAAAGAGTAGTTTTCTTTTGTTCTATTCATTGATTTTTTTTAAAGAGCCTTTCGAAATTACTTATCCCCGGCTCTCTATCTTAATCTCTTTTAATCAGGTCCTCATCTAAAAATAATAGTGATAAAAAATGGATTATGCTATTATAAAAATTGAGGATCAAAAACTAATCTCCTGTAACTGGGAATCAATACCCC
>NPIE01004021.1_pt1 | contig 33430 bp, 28 predicted proteins | sample 8637661 | NCBI WGS metagenome assembly NPIE01 (sample SAMN07420842, study PRJNA396082) | bioreactor metagenome | isolation source: sample BA12 brine-fed electro-methanogenic bioreactor BA | place: Japan: Kochi | collected 2016-12-09 | reverse complement strand
GTCGCAGTAGGAGGGATGGTGAATGAGGCGGGCTCAGCTCAGCGCCGGCTTCTCGCCCGGCCGCAGCAGCCAGCGCGCCAGCGCCGGCAGCAGCAGCATCGCGCCGATCATGTTGAAGATGAACATGAACGACAGCAGGATGCCCATGTCGGCCTGGAACTTCAGATCGGAGAACAACCAGGTTCCAACCCCTACCCCGAGCGTGATGGCCGTGAACACCACCGCCCGACCGGTCAGTCGCAGGGTGCGCATGTAGGCCACATCCAGCGTGTCGCCCTCGGCCAGGTACTCGCGCAGACGGCTGAAGATGTAGATGCCGTAGTCAACGCCGATGCCGACACCGAGCGCCACCACCGGCAGCGTGTTGACCTTCAGGCCGATGCCGAGGAAGGCCATCAAGGCATACGCGAGATAGCTCACCAGCACCAGTGGAACGACGATACAGATGGTTCCGCGGATCGAGCGGAAGGTGATCAGACAAAGCAGGATGATCGCACCGTAGACATACAGCAGAATTGGGGTCTGGGCCGTTTTGACCTCCTCGTTGGTCGCCGCCATCACACCGGCGTTCCCGGTCGCAAGGCGAAAACGCAGGCAGTCAGCGCTTGGCTCCACCTGGTTGCGGCAGACCCGCTCGGTGGTCAATTCCGGCGCAACATCGCCCGGCACCAGACCAAGCGATGCGGCGAACTCGAACAGTGCATTGCCGCCGACGGTCGTCGGGGCCAGTTCTTCGGCCGCCTCCAGCTCCGGCTCGATCTGGAGCTCCTGGCGCAAAAGCTTCGCTTCGTCGACAACACGCTGAATGGTGGCCGCCTTGTGGTCCTCGAGGAATACCAGCACCGGCATGGCGCTGCAGTCCCGGTTGAGCAGGCCGGTGTCGGTATCGATGTTCTGCAGGCTCTGACGCATCACGAAGGGATTGCGGGCCAGCACCTGCCAGCGCAGGTTGCCCTCGTTCCAGCCGGCGTTGACGATCTTGGCGATCATCGGCAGCGTCAGCACTTTCTGCACGCCCTGGACCTGGCTGATGCGCCAGGCGAACTCGTCGATCCGCGCCATGACTTCGTGATTTTCGGTGCAGGCCTGCGCGCTGGTTTCGGCGATGATCCCGATCTGATCGACACCGAGCGCGAAGCGTTCGCTGATCAGCCGCGCATCCCGGTTGTAGCGCGAGTCAGCCCGAAGCTCGGGCACCCCGGCCTCGGAGTCACCGATCTGCATGTCGCCGGACTTGTAGATTGCGCCGACGAACAGCAGGGCCGCAACCAGAATCGTCACCGCGGCCGGTACCGGTCGGGTGAAGCTGGCCAATATGCGCCAGATCGCAGCGGTCTTGGCGGCCTTCTGGTAGAGCTTCTCGCGGAACGCCTCCGCCTTGCGCAGACGCACGTAGGAAAGCAGCATCGGCAGCAGCAGCAGGTTGGTGAAGATGATTACCGCAACACCGATACTGGCCGTCAGCGCCAGCTCCTGAATGATCCGGATATTGATCAGGTAGATCGCAAGGAAGCCGATCGTGTCGCTGAGCAGCGCGATCGAACCGGGCGCCAGCAGACGTGCGACCGTGCGCTTCGATGCCTCGATGCTGTCAACGATGGGATATTCACTCACAGCCTCGCTGCGGCGATGCAGCGAAGCCGGCGAATGACCACCGAAGAATTTCTCGGCGCTCCAGCCACTGATCATCTGTACCCCGTGGCTGACGCCAATGGCAAAGATCAGGAATGGCGTCAGAATGTTCATCGGATCGATGCCGAAACCCATCATGCTGAGCAGTCCGAGCTGCCAGATCACCGCAACGGTCGAACACACCAGCGGCAGCACCGTCAGCCAGAAGGACTTGGAGTACAGCGCCAACAGCAGTGCGGTAATCAGAAAGGCAACGCCGAAATAGGCAATCACGCCGCGCGCGCCATCGGCGATGTCACCGACGATCTTGGCGAAGCCGATCACGTGAACCGTGTGAGCGTCGTTCTCGAGCCGGGCACGGATCTGCTCGAGCTGGTCGGCGACATTCTGGTAATCGAGCCGCTCTCCGGTCTCGGGGTTGACCTCAAGCAGATTGGCCCAGACCATGGCCCCGGAAAAATCTTCGGCCACCAGCCGACCGACTTCGCCCGACTTGACGATGTTGGAACGGACCCGATCCATCATTTCGGGCGTGGGCGCGAAATCGGCCGGAATCACGTTGCCGCCGGCAAAGCCGTCCTCGACTACTTCGACGAAGCGAACGTTGGGCGTGAAGATCGATCGCACGCTGGCGCGGTCGACGCCGGGGAGCAGGAATACATCACTGCTGATCTGTTCGAAGGCTTCGAAGAATTCCGGCGTGAACATGTCGCCATCACGCGCCATCAGCGCCACGAGAATGCGGTTGGCACCGCCAAATTCCTCGTAGAACTGGAAGGTCTGCATGTATTCATGCGCCAGCGGCAGCTGCTTCTTGAAGCCAGCATCGACCCGAAGCTGAAGCAGGAAAAATGCCATGACCGCGGTCCCGATCAGGAACACCAGGACGATCGGCGCGCGAAGCTTGAAGATCGCCGCGGCGACACGCGCGATCATGCCGGAAGGTTCACTCATGACGTACCCCACTTTCACCGACCAGGATCAGTCGATCGCCATCGATGACAACTTCTGCATAGTCACTGCCCAGGCGGTCGGCAGCACGCGTAATCACACCGTCCGGCTGGATGGTCACCCGGCTGGCACCCGAACCCACGAGGACGACGCGACCGTCCGGATCAACGTCGCCTCCGAGCAAGGTCTGCTCGCCTTCGGCGGCCAGCTCATCCCAGTGATCGCCGAAATCGCAGCTCTTCTGAACATGGCCGCGCAGGCCGAATGCCAGAACGCAGCCGTGCTGCTCGACCAGCCCGAACATCGAACCGGTATAAGGGAAGCGGAACGCCTCCCAGCTTTCACCCCGATCACGGCTGCGAAAACCGTAACCGCGCTCGGCAGCGATCATCAGGCGATTGTCACCCAGATCAATGATCGCGTTGAGGTGGCACTCGTCCAGATCGTAGCAACCGCGGTCCAGCTCGGCCAGAGGATCGTCCTCCAGGCCGGTATCGTAATCGTCGGGCAAGGTATCGAATCCGCCCTGCTCACTGGCCAGCGCAGCCCAGTCGATCGCTTCGGCAATGACCCGATCGGACAAGCGTTCCACGCTCCAGTTGATACCGCCATCTTCGGTGGTCATGTAGCGGCCGTAGGCACCGATCGCGAAGCCCTTGTTCGGGTTCACGAACAGCACATCAAGCAACGGCCCCTGGGCACTGGGTTCGAGATCATCGCCTTCCGGATCGAAATGCTGGATGTGCCAGCTCTCGCCGCCGTCCATGCTGGAAAGAATCACTGCGTCGTGACCCACCGCCCACAGGCGTCGACCGAAATTCGTGATCCGGGTCAGCGTGGATCGCGCCGGCACGCTGGCAGCCTGACGCCACGCCTGTCCGTCAGGCGACAAAAGCACATGGCCCCGTTCGCCAACGGCAACAAATCCGTTGCCGTTGTAGGCGACCACATCGAGCAGCAGACTCTGCTCGGCCAGCGGTGCAATCAAGGCAGGCTGCGGCTGGGCTGCAAACGCCGGCATGCAGACAGCTGTCAGAAACGTGGCTACCAGACCTGAAGAGACAATATAACCAGGCACGGTCCTGTTCATCAACGGGCTCCAGACTGCGGGTCCATCAGCCGGCCCGGTGTGTCCGGGCCGGCTGCTCGGGCGTGGTACGTCGTGTCGAACAGCAGCCTAGCGGCGACCTCGAGTACGCAGCGCCTGCGGCGTGTAGTTACTGACCGGAAGCTCGACGTTGAAGGTGTTGACCGGATCCTGATTGTCCAGACCGACTGCGACATAGCGTCCGGACAGCAGATCCATATGGCTCTCGAGGGTACTCCAGAAGGTCGGCAGCTCGTAGTAGTTGATCGAGTGCGCTTCGGAGGCACGCCAGAGTTGTCCCTGCTGGTCATAGTGATCGATCAGCAGGATCTGATAGGAGTCTTCATCCAGATAGAAGGTGCGCCGTGAATTGATGTGACGTGTACCGCTCTTGAGGCGCGCATCGACAACCCAGACCCGATGCAGCTCATAGCGCATGTACTGCGGATCCAGATGTCCCGGCATCACCATATCATCCGGCGTCACGTCACCGGAATGCGCGGCGTAGGAGTTGTACGGAACATACATTTCCCGCTTGCCGACAACTTCCCAGTCGAAGCGATCCATGGCTCCGTTGAACATGTCGGTCATGTCATTGGTGCGCAGGCCATCGGAAGCCGTACCGGGATTGTCGTAGGCCACGTTCGGTGCACGCCGCACACGACGCTGACCGGGGTTGTAGATCCAGGCCTGACGCGGCTGGGCGATCTGGTTCAGGGTCTCGTGCACCAGCAGAATGTTGCCCGCCAGGCGGGCCGGCGATTCGACTTCCTGGAAGAAGTACAGCAGGATGTTGTTGGTGCTCTGAATCGTCTCGCCTTCCTTGTAGTACAGACCCAACAGCTCTTCACGCAACTTGACCAGCTGGTAGGCACCGCCGGTGGTCGGTGCCACCTGATTGTTGTAGCGGGTGCCGCCGATGCCCTTGTACTTGAGCTTGTGGTTCCACATCAGGTGATACGCATTCTGCGGCAACGGGAACGGGAAGCCTTCCGCGGCATCCTCGATCCCCTCGCCGTTGGCTACCAGACGCGCCGTCGACGCATTGCGCCGGGTCATCTCATAGGTCCGCTCCGGGAACGAGGCGGAACGCCGGGTCGGATACACATCCATGTAGTAGGTATCCGGATAGCGCTCGAAGGTCGCGATCTGACCGACCGAAAGCTGATCGGCATAGTCGCGGAAGTTGCCGCCGGTAATGCGGAACCGCGGCTGATCGCCGGGGAACGGATCGGGGTGGCGATCGCCATCGCTGTATCCGGCCGGCCAATCCGATCGAGTGATCCCGCCGGTCCAGGCCGGGATCGTGCCGTCAGCATTGCCGCCGCGTGGCGAGCCCATCGGCGTCAGATCGTTGCCCAGACGGGCAATATTTTCCGGCGTGTTCGGGATGATCCCCTCGACAGCCGCAGCGGGTATGTTTGCCGTCGGAGTCGCGGCTACCGCGGGGGCGGCAGCGGCAGCTTCGGCAGCAGCACGCTCGGCAGCAGCAGCCTCAGCAGCAGCGCGCTCGGACGCAGCTCGCTCAGCAGCCTCAGCAGCAGCTCGCTCAGCAGCAGCCTCCGTGGCAGCACGCTCGGCGGCAGCACGCTCGGCAGCAGCACGCTCCGCAGCAGCGCGCTCGGCGGCAGTACGCTCCGCAGCAGCACGCTCCGCAGCAGCACGCTCGGCAGCAGCACGCTCGGCGGCAGCACGTTCGGCGGCGGCGCGCTCAGCGGCGGCGCGTCGCTCGGCTTCAGCCCTGGCCGCAGCCGCTTCCGCACTGCGCTGTTCAGCTTGAGTATCGGCAGCAGCCTGTCCGGCCTCGCTGTCGGTTTCAACCGGGGTGGAGCCGCAACCCGCCAGCCCTGCGGCAAGCAGGCCGGCAGCGATGAGCTTCCAGATCGTTTGTTGGATTTGCGTGGTCATGTTGGCCTCCGGATTAGAACGAGTAACTGATCGAGCCGGAGACGAAATCCCGGTCATGAATCAGATTGTTGTTGCCGCCACCGAAGAAATTGGTGTAGCCGAAATCGACTCTCAAGCGGTTCAGACGATTGAAGCTGGTACCAATCGTGATCGACTTGCGATCCTCGATGAAATTGCCGCCCGGTCCCGGAGAAACCCCTTTGACATCATGGTTGAAGGCGATACGGGCAGTCATGTTCCAGCCGCTGTCGAAGATCGCGTTGTAGGTTGGCGCAATCACCAGTCGATAGCCCCAGTTGAAGCTGGTGGCAAAGCCGTCGGTGGTTGTGACCGGGTTGCGCAGATCGCCGCCATTGAGCTGGTTGCCGATCCCGCCACCGGTGTCCGTACCCGGACCGTCAAGTCGCAACACGTTCCAGTCCGGAAGATCCCAGATGTGCTCGGCACCGATCTCGCCAACCAGCGCGACGTCGTTGGCGCGCAACCAGGCGACCGGACCGGTCAGCCGGGTGAACGTCATCTGCGCGCGCGTGATGTCACGACGAATAAAGCCCTCGATGTCTTCGCCGGGCGCGAAATTACCGAGCTGACTGCGGAACCGCAGTGCAGGATCCGGAATCAACGCGTTAAGCGGCGACAGCCCGGCGAACAGCACTTCGACGTCATCGATCTGCATCGGCAGATCCGGGCTGTAGCTGACCTCGCCCTGCCAGGCCCACTTGCTGTCGAAGATCGTGGTGTTGAAACTCACCGCATAGACGTCGATATCTTCCGGATACACCACATTGAAACGGCCGGAAGCGGTGTCGCTGGTGGTCACCGCGGTACCGCTGATCAGCGGCAAGCGGCTGTGGTAGCGAAGGTAGAACAGACCGAACTCGGTATCGTTCAACCAGGGCGCGAAGTAGCGGATTGCAGCGCCATACTGCCCGGTGTGGGACGCACGGTCATCCTTGGCACGCGGCAAGGCACCGGGCGGAAAACAGGTGATCGGTACCGGATCGACACCGCAGCCCGGCAGTGGCCGCGGATCATCCGGAAACACGCCGAAACCCAGCATTGCGTACTGGCCGCCGTCGGTCGCGAAGTCGTTGCTCGAGAAGAAAGTGCCCGCAGGCTCGGGCTCGACCCGATCCCACTCGAACATGAACAGACCCTCGACCGACAGGTTCTGGGTCAGGCCCAGTGAGGCGTGAACCATGGCCAGCGGAATGAAGGCATCACGCAGCTCGGCACCGGCGGTTCGCAGCGCGCTCACGTCGACCGGATTCAGCACGCTCAGGCCGCCCGGAAGGAAGGTGCTTTCACCCCAGCTCACCACCTGTCGGCCAACTCGCAGCCCCAGGTTCCGCTCGCCGATCTCGAAGTCGCCATAGACATAGCTGTCGAGCAATCGTGCGCGCTGGCCGACAAGATCGCGCGCATCGTTGCTCAGCGTGTCCTTGTTGTCGAGCTTGAAGTCATGAAAGAAGTTGGCGCGCCCGAAGAAGCCGAAGTTCTTGTAGGTGAAGTCGACCTCGGTCAGGATGCGCGCCTGGTTGAAGATGACCTCACCGGAATCGAAGCCCAGGTTGCCATCATCGGAGTTGACCGAGAACCGGCCCGGTGCCGCAATCTGCTGCTGGATCGGCAGCAAGGAAATGGCCGGATTGAAGGCTGACTTGCCGACCAGATCATCATCCCGGTCGGCAACTCGAAGGCCGATGGCATACGAAACTGTGGTGTCAATGCGCAAACCATAATTGTCACCGCTCAGGTCGATGGCGTGCACCGGTGCGGTGGTCAGCGCCAGACCAATGGCTCCAGCCAGCAACGACGGACGGAGCATGGCCCTGACGGAGGTTTTTCTGTAACGGTTACTCATGAAGATTCTCCTGAAAGGAATGCTCAGTCTGTTTTGATCACGCTGTCATTGGTGACCACGACCGTGGTACCACCGGAAGCAATCATGCTGGCCGCCTGGCCCTGCATCTCCGCGGTCACCGCCGGAACACTCGGAGCAAGCAGCGAGCCGTGGGTGCCCTGAGTGAAGCGGGTCACGCCGCGAATGCCCGCGGGGTTTTGCGTGCTTGCAGTGATTGGTGCCAGCTGCATGATACGAATCATCGGCTCGGTACCTGCCAGCGGCGCGCCGGGCACCGCATTCGGCACCACGGTGTCGCCGGCAACCTGGTGCAGCAGGATCGAGTTGTTCTGAACCGCCAACGTACTCCAGTTGATCGGATCGGCCGAATCGATGACCTGTTGTGCCGCACCGAGGAACTGGAAAAACGCCGGCGAATCCGGCTCGACACCCGCCGCCGCCAGACCGGCCCGAATGACCGGGCCGAAGCTCTGGCTACCGGCCAGCAGATTGGCGATACCGCCACCCGGGACCGACAGCACGGCATTGTTGACGGTCGGCTCGACGGCCAGGAAGGCGGTCGCGACGATCGAGCCCAACGACAGGCCGACGAAGTTGATGTTGGAACCATCGAAGTCGGCAATGCTGTCGCCGTCAAGATCGATCTGCGGAATCGTCAGCGCCAGGGTCGACAGATCGACCTGCGCCTGACGGATGTTGTCGCGCGAGGTCAGCAGGCTGCCGAGATTGATGAACCAGGAGCCGGATGAATCGATCTGGCCATCCGGACCGGGTGCGCCGGTGGCGTTGGCCTGGAGATCGAGATCGAAGGTGCGCTCGTTGGCAAATGCACCGAACGGCGTGTTGCCGACATACAACGAGGCCAGCGGCTGGTCGGGATCGAGCGGGTTGGTCTGGGTGATGCCGTGCAGCGGCAGGTCCATCGACACCACCACAAAGCCGATCGAGGCCATGGTATCGGCCAGCGCCAGTGCCTGCGAGCGATTGCCGGTAATGCCGTGCTGGAAGATCACGACCGGCCAACCTGCGGCAGGACGAACCTGGCCAGAGAAGCCGTTCGGCACCGTGACAAGAATCGGCACGGACTGCCGATCACGCTCGACCGGCAGCGGGTTGGCAACCGTGATATTGGTCGAAGTCGGATCCAGTCCAAGGCCATCGAACGGCGGAATGTAGTTGCCCGGCGATGCCTGCCAGAACTGGGTGATCGGCGCGACTGGATTGTCCGCTGCCGGCACACCGAGGAAGTACGGCAGCTCGACCACCCCGATATGAATGTCGGCAATGCCCGGTGAGGCCCCCGGCGGCAGCACGTTGGCCGTGGTCAGTCCGGTTGGAACCACGGTCGAACTGGTCGGCGAAAGGGTCGAGCGAACCACACTGAGCACCGGCGTGATCGCCTGGGTCGTGGCGGTCCAGGACAACACGATATCGTCGCGATCGATGCCGACGGCCGCGGCGGCGGCTTCCTGCGCATTGGTCAGCTGACGCAAGGGCTCGAGCGCCTGGGCAGTGGCATTGGGCAGCAGCGGCTCGGTGCTGATCCCGCCCGGAGTGACCAGCGGCTCGGTGCGCTTGGTCAGGAAATAGGTCTGGGCCGGGGTCGCCGGATTGCCGACCGTATCCTGGACACCGTTGGTGACCACGGCCATGTAGCCGGTCATTTCCTTGAGCGGGCGCAGCGGCACGATCGCCACGGTGCGTCCGGTCGGGTCGGTCGCAGCCACCGTGGCAACGTAATCCTGCCCCGGCACCAGCTCGTTGAGAATCTGCTGCACCGCGATCGTGCCGAACACGAACTGGACTTCAAACAACCGGACCGAGCTACCGGGCACCACGGTCGACGGGTTGACCGCGCGCGAGAACGAGAAGGTCCACGGATTGACCGGACTGAAGCCGTCCAGCGCATTCAGGGCCACTTGCGGGTTACCGAAATCGGTCGGATCGGCGACCGGGATGTTCAAGGTCAGGTCGCGGCTGCCGGACAGCAGCAGATTGATCGGGAACGGCAATACGCCATTGGCGGGATCGAAGTTGGCGGTGACGGTGGCAGTGGTGGGATTGCCGTCCGGATTGGTGGTGGGCGGAGCCGGAACGGCTCGATCCGGACTGCTGCTGCCGCCACACCCGGCAAGGATGGTCGCAACCAGCACCAGGGCTGGGATCAATCGGTACTTCATCAGTTTTCTCCCCGAAGCTCGGCTTTTCGGCATTATTGAAATCGTTCGATTGTCGGCGGTACGGAGCAATCGACCGGCCTATGATAGAAACATGGCAGGCGCGATTGCAAGCCTCCGAAACCGCTGGACAACCGGCTTTGCCTGCCAAGAGTACAACAAGCACAGCCTCGGCGTGAGCAGATTTAACGGTTTCTTCAAGATTGGCTCGATCCGGTGGCATCGAAATCAGGCGACTGTCCTGAACGGAAATCAGGTGACTGTCCTGGAATGCGGTCGTGGAATGCGCTTCGGAAATCGCACTCCGGCGGCGACCAGCCCCGCAAGACCAGCCCCGCAACTGCACACTTTCCGACTCGCCGAATATTGCAAAATGAGTGGCGCAGTACACTCAAAGGCCTGCCCATGCATCGAAGCGCAGCAATCCTATCCGCGCACCGCGACCGTTATCCGGCATCCGGGGACCATTGTTGAACGCTTCGACACTGCGCGCCGCACTCGGCCCCGGATTCCTGATGGCGGGTGCAGCGGTGGGCGTGTCGCACCTGGTCCAGTCGACCCGTGCCGGCGCCGATTATGGCCTGATGCTGCTCGGCCTGGTGCTGCTCGGATGCGCCGCCAAATATCCGTTCCTGGAGTTCGGTCCGCGCTACGCCGCGGCGACCGGCGAGCACATGATCCGCGGCTATCGCCGGATGGGTCGCGCACCGGCCGCGATCTACCTGCTCATCACACTGGCGACCATGCTGACGGTCCTGGCCAGCATCGTCCTGGTCACCGCCGGCCTGGCCGGCAGCCTGCTGCAGATCGATGCCCCGGTATCGACGCTTGCTGCCTGGGTGCTTGTTGCATGCTGCGCGATTCTGGCGATCGGTCACTACCGCGGGCTCGACTTGCTGATGAAGCTGATCATGGCGTTTCTCGCAGTCGTAACGCTGGTGGCGGTGACACTGGCGCTGGATCAGGCAGCGCCCGATCTGCCAATCTGGCCGACCTGGAACGATCCATTGCTGCGCTCGGGTGCCACGCTGGCTTTCGTACTGGCGCTGCTCGGCTGGATGCCGATTCCGCTCGACAGCGCCGCCTGGCATTCGCTCTGGACCCTGGAGCGGTCCCGCAACACCGGGGTGCAGCCAAGCATGCGTCATGCCGCGACCGATTTCGCGATCGGCTACGGCGGTGCCGTGCTGCTGGCGGTTGCGTTCCTGGTACTGGGCGCGGTGACCCTGTACGGACGCGAAGCCGCGCCGTCTGCTTCGGCCGTGGCCTTCGCCACCCGCCTGGTCGACCTGTACGCGAACAGCCTCGGTGAATGGTCGCGGCCGCTGATCGCCTTTGCCGCGCTGGCGACCATGGTGTCGACCACGCTGACCGTGGCTGATGCCTACCCACGGGTGCTGCGCGCCTACCTCGAACTCGACGAGTCAGCCGAGCGCGCGGCCGCCGCGCATCGGGCCCGATACCTGGTCACACTGGCGCTGCTGAGTCTCGGTGCCTGGCTGATCATCGACCGCTTCGGTTCGGGGTTCACCCGGCTGATCGACTTCACCACCACGGTCTCGTTCCTGTCGGCGCCGGTGATCGCCTGGCTGAATCTGAAACTGCTGACCGGACCGAACACACCAGCTTCAGCCCGCCCGGGTAGAGCGATGCGGATCTGGGCCTGGTCCGGTTTCGGCTTTCTGACCCTGTTCTCGCTGATCTGGGTCGGCTGGCGACTATTCATTTAGCTCGACCCTGATTTCCCCGACCCGGCCGAGTCGGCGCAGCCGCCATCCGCCCGCAAGCACCGAGCGTCTTCGGCACGCCGAACTTCCGGCGGCGAAAAAACCTGATCCGCTTCACATCGATTGTGACGTTCACGGCTCGGCCAGCCTTCAGCAGCCGGGGGAGTTTGTACTACACTAGCGTGTCACGAGATTCGCAAGCTTGCATCCGGATCCCGAGCCCCGAAATCATCCTGGTGATCACTTCCTCATGTTCAAACGTTTGCGCGGCATCTTTTCCAACGATCTTTCGATCGACCTGGGCACGGCCAACACACTGATCTTCGTCCGTGGGCAGGGCATCGTCCTGAATGAACCCTCGGTCGTGGCGGTACGCATGGACCGCGGCCCCGGTGGTCCGCAGACCGTTGCCTCGGTCGGGCTGGAAGCCAAACAGATGCTGGGCCGCACGCCCGGCAACATCCGCACCGTGCGGCCGATGAAGGACGGTGTGATCGCCGACTTCGACATGACCGAGCAGATGCTGCAGCACTTCATCAAGAAGGTCCATTCCAGCCGCTTCCTGCGACCCAGTCCGCGCGTGCTGGTGTGCGTGCCGTGTTCGTCGACCCAGGTCGAGCGGCGCGCAATCAAGGAGTCCGCCGAGGGCGCCGGCGCGCGCGAGGTCTTTTTGATCGAGGAACCGATGGCCGCAGCGATCGGTGCCGGCATCCCGATTCACGAGGCGCGCGGCTCGATGGTGCTCGACATCGGCGGCGGCACCTCGGAGGTCGCGGTGCTGTCGCTCAACGGCATCGTCTACTCGACTTCGATCCGGGTCGGCGGCGATCATTTCGATGGGGCCATCATCAATTACGTGCGCCGCTCCTACGGCACCCTGATCGGCGAGGCCACGGCCGAACGGATCAAGCTCGAAATCGGCTGCGCCTACCCCTTGGCTGAAACCCGCGAGATGGAAGTCTCGGGCCGCAACCTGGCCGAGGGTGTGCCGAAGATGATCACGCTGAACTCGAATGAAATTCTCGAGGCGCTGTCGGAGCCGCTGTCGGGCATCACCACGGCAGTCAAGAACGCGCTCGAGCAGACCCCGCCCGAACTGTGCGCCGACGTGGCCGAGACCGGCATCGTGCTGACCGGCGGCGGCGCACTGCTCAAGCAGCTCGACAAACTGCTGATGGAAGAAACCGGCCTACCCGTGATCATCTCCGAAGATCCCCTGACCTGCGTCGCCCGAGGCGGGGGCCGAGCACTGGAGATGATGGACGAGAACCGCGGTGACTTCTTCTTCTCGCGCTAGCCCGGTGATTCCGGGCACGGTCAACGTATCCCCGGCGGCATTCTGCCGCGCCATCGCCGCCGGATCATAATGAGCGGCGCCGGTTCGATGCCGGGTATTGCCGGCACCGCACGCCTGATGTTCTACTCGCTGCTGGCCGTGAGCCTGATGGCGCTGGATTACCGCGGCCAGTACCTCGACCGCTTTCGCACAATCGCCACCGGCCTGACCGAACCCTTGCTGCTCGCCGTCGATCTGCCGGCGGCAGGGGTCGAGCACCTGGCCGGCCTGCTGCAGCAGCGCAGCACGGCACAGCAACGCATTCAGGCGCTGGAACAAGACCTGGCCCGAGCGCAGGCCGAGCTCGGCCTGCTCAATGACCTGTTCGAGGAAAATCGACAGCTTCGAGTCCTGCTCGAGACCACCGAGCGGGTCCGGACGCGCCACATCAGCGCCGAGATCGGCGCGGTCGACCTCAACCCCTTTGCGCATCGACTGATGCTGCGTCGCGGCGGTCGCGACGGCGTGCAGACCGGCATGCCGGCCGTGGATGCCTTCGGCGTGCTGGGACAGGTCGATCATGTCGGCTTCTTGAGCTCACGCATCGTGCTGATCACCGATCCCGATCACGCGCTACCGGTGCAGATCCTGCCCAGCGGTGAACGGACCATTGCCTACGGCAGCGGCGCGCCGGATCGACTGCGACTCAAGGATCTGCCGATGAACACGGCCATTGAAGCCGGTCATCTGGTCGTGACCTCCGGCATCGGTGGGCGCTTTCCACCGGGCCTGCCGGTGGCGGTCATCGAGGCGGTCAGCCGCGACCCGGGCCAGCTGTTTGCCCAGGCGATCGCGCTGCCGCTGGCCGAAATGGGCCGCAACCGCGTGGTACTGCTGCTCGAAGCTGAACCGAGCGATCCGGAAGTGAGCGACCGCTCCGACGCGGAACCGGAGTCCGGCGAAGCGACCGAGACCGGGATCGATTCCCTGCCGGTCGAAGCGGCGGCGAGCGACGACATCGGGGACGATGCACAGTGAAGCAGGGACGCAAGCTCATGCCGCTGATCACGGTCGTCTTCGCGCTGCTGCTGACCTTGCTGCCGCTGCCCGATGCGCTGGCAGGCTGGCGCCCCTACTGGGTCGCACTGGTAGTGATCTACTGGCATCTGGAAACCCACCAGCTCGGCAGCCTCGGGGCAGGCTTTGCGATCGGCCTGATTGTGGACCTGAGCACCGGGACGCTGCTTGGCCAGCACGCACTGAGCCTGGTGATCATCAACTTCCTGGTCGGGCGCTTCCGCAATCGGATCCGGTTCTTCCCACCCTGGCAGCAGGCGATGGCGATCGGTGCGCTGTTGTTCAATGACCGCATCGTTCAGCTCTGGATCGTCGGACTGCTTCAGCTCGGCTGGCCCGGCTGGAGCTGGTGGTTGCCCCCATTGATCGGCATCGGCCTCTGGCCATGGCTGTTCCTGCTGCTCGACGCGCTGCGCTGGCGAGCCCGGGTGCCGCAATGATTTCGGATAACTTCGGCAGCCTGCACGACAACCAGGAGCGGGCCACCGTCAACCGCAGGCTCGGGCTGCTGGCGGCCCTGATGCTGCTGGCACTGGCGGGCGTGCTCGGCCGCTTCGCACAGCTGCAGCTCAGCGACCATGCCGCCTATGCCGCTCGCGCCGAGAGCAATCGCGTCCGGCTGCAGGCCATCGCCCCCAACCGCGGCCTGATTCTCGACCGCTATGGTCGCGTGCTGGCCGAGAACTACCCGGCCTACCGCCTCGTGATGGTGCCCGAGCGTGTGCCGGATCGCGAGCAGGCGCTTGACCAGGTTGATCGCCTGGTCGGCTTGAGCGAGGCAGAACGCGAACAGATACGGGGCCGAATTTCGCGCTCTCGACGTTTTCAGCCGATCATGATCAAGGGCAACCTCGACGAGCGCGAAGTCGCATTGCTGGCGCTGGAGCGGCATCGTCTCGACGGCCTCGAGATCGAACCCTACCTGGTTCGTCACTATCCGTATGGCGAGGCACTGGCGCATGTGGTCGGCTACGTTGCGCGGCTCGACGAGAGCGATCTGCAGCGACTCGACGCAGGCAATTACCGCGCCACTACGCATACCGGGCGCACCGGCCTGGAACGCTACTACGAAGATCGACTTCATGGCAGCAGCGGCGTCGAACGAGTCGAGACCAATGCCCAGGGGCGGATGATCCGGGTTCTGGAGCGCACCGATCCGCTGCCGGGTGAGGACCTCAGAATCAGCCTGGACCTGGATCTGCAGCTGACTGCGTTCGAGGCGCTGGGTGAGCATCCCGGTGCCGTGATCGCAATGGACATCGCCAGCGGCGAGCTGCTGGCCCTGGTCAGCAAGCCGGGCTTCGATCCCAACCTGTTTGTCAACGGCATCAGCCATGAAGCCTACCGCGAGTTGCTGGAATCGCCCTACCGCCCGCTGTTCAACCGGTTCCTGGCCGGCGGCTACGAGCCGGGCTCGACCATCAAGCCCTACATCGCGCTGGCCGGACTCGGGGCCGGGGCGATCACGGCCGATACCCGGGTCTTCTCCAGCGGTGTCTATCGCCTCGCCGGCCACTCGCGCGAATACCGCGACTGGCGCAAGGGCGGGCATGGCTGGGTCAACCTGGAGGCCGCACTGGAGCAATCGGTCAACGCCTATTTCTACGACCTGGCCAATACCATCGGCATCGATCGGATCTCGCGCGAGCTGGCACTGTTCGGTTTCGGCCAGCCAACCGGCATCGACCTGCCGGGCGAGACCAGCGGCATCCTGCCCAGTCGAAGCTGGAAACGCCGCACCCTCAACGAAGCCTGGTTTCCAGGCGAAACCCTGATTACCGGTATTGGCCAGGGCTTTACCGTCGCCACTCCGCTGCAGCTGGCCTATGCCGTAGCCACGCTGGCCGGTCGCGGACGGGCCGCACCGCCGCGCTTGCTGGCCACCGATGCCGCTGCGGTTCGAGTCCAACATGCGCCGGAGGACTGGGACGCAGTGCTGGCCGGGATGCGCGCGGTGGTCCACGGCAGCCGCGGCACGGCGCGCGCGATCGCCGCCGATCTGGCGGTCGAAATCGGCGGCAAGACCGGCACTTCGCAGGTGTTCTCGCGCCCCGACGAGGGCGAAATCAAGCCGGCCGACTTGCCCTGGTTTCTGCGCAACCATGCCTTGTTCATCGCGTTTGCGCCGTTCGATCAGCCAAGGATCGCGATCGCTGTGGTCGCCGAGCATGGCGGTGGCGGCTCCTCGGTGGCGGCCCCGGTGGCGGCGCAGGTGTTGCGACAGGCGCTGGAGACTCCGCCGTGATCGGCACCGGCCTGCTGCGTGAGTTCCGGCGCCAGCCATTCCGGCTCGACCCGATCCTGAGCGGCTTGCTGCTGTTGCTGATGGGGCTGGGCCTTGCCGTGCTCTATAGTGCCGGCGATGCCGATGCCGATCTGGTCTGGCGCCAGAGTCTGCGCTTCGGGATCGGGATCGTGCTGCTGGTGGTCGCCAGCCAGGTACCGCCGGCCGCCTATCGGCGCTGGGCGCCATGGATCTATCTGGCCGGTCTCGGCCTGCTGATTGCGGTGCTGGTACTGGGTGTCGGGCGCGGCGCCAGTCGCTGGCTGGATCTCGGCGTGATCCGGTTCCAGCCCTCGGAGGCGATGAAGATCGCCGTGCCGCTGGCGCTGGCCACCTGGCTGCATCGCAAACCGCTGCCGCCCCGCATCACCGACATTCTGGTCTGCCTGGTGCTGGTGACGGTACCGACGCTGCTGATCGCAGTGCAACCCGACCTCGGCACCGCGCTGCTGATCGCCGCCGGCGGCAGCATGGTGCTGTTCCTGTCCGGGTTGCGCTGGCGCTGGATCCTGCTTGCCGCCGGCCTCGCCCTGGCGGCGCTCCCGCTGTTGTGGGGGGTGATGCACGACTATCAGCGCAACCGGGTCCTGACCTTTCTCAATCCCGAGTCCGACCCGTTGGGTCAGGGCTGGAACATCATCCAGTCCAAGATCGCGGTCGGTACCGGTGGCCTGTCCGGCCGCGGATGGCTGGACTCGACCCAGTCGCGGCTGGAATTCCTGCCGGAACCGCATACCGATTTCATTCTTTCCGTACTGGCCGAGGAGTTCGGTTTCATCGGCGTGGCGCTGTTGATGCTGCTCTACGGCGCGATCATCCTGCGCGCGCTGTACCTGGCCAGCCAGGCGCGCGACCCATTCGGGCGCATGCTCGGCGGTGCACTGAGCTTTCTGTTCTTCTTCTATGTACTGGTCAATGCCGGGATGATCAGCGGCATGCTGCCGGTGGTCGGCGTGCCGTTACCGCTGATCAGCTACGGCGGCACCTCGGCCGCAACGCTGCTGGCCGCCTTCGGTATTATCATGGGCCTGTACAGTCGGCGGAAGGTTCTGCGCAGCGACTGATCGGTAGCGCGACGTGGGCCGGTTGGTCCCGATCGAGCCGGTCGGCAAGGTGTCATGCAGACACAAATTCCGACACAACTTTTCGAGACCGGTGCGGTCAATTTTCCAGACCTCGACCACCGACTCAAGACCCCAGCATCCGGAGTACTTAAATGACCCTGCCCAAACCGAAGCCTGCTGCGAGCGTGATCGGCCTGATCGCCCTGTTGGCTGCGGTCAACCCGGCATCGGCTGCCCATCCGGGTCTGGAACAATTCATCGAGCGCAACGCGGCCGAGATCGGCTTTTCAGAGGCCGAGCTGCGCGCCGTGCTCGAGCGCGCCGAGTTCCAGCAGGCCATCATCGACTCCATTACCCGGCCCGCCGAAGCCAAACCCTGGCACGAGTACCGCCAGATCTTCCTGCGCGATCCGCGCATCGACGGCGGTGTCGAGTTCTGGCGCGAGCATCAGGACCTGCTCGATCGCATTGCCGCCCGACTCGGCGTCGCGCCCGAATTCATCCTCGCCATCGTCGGCGTGGAAACCCGTTATGGGCGCATCACCGGCAGCTATCGCGTGCTCGATGCGCTGGTCACGCTGGGCTTCTACTACCCGCGCCGCGGCGAGTTCTTCAGCCGCGAGCTGGCCGAGTTCTTCCGTCTCAGCCGGGAGGAAAACCTGCCACTCGAGGAGGTGCTGGGTTCCTATGCGGGCGCAATGGGCATCGGTCAGTTCATCCCCTCGAGCTACCGCGCCTACGCAATCGACTTCGATGAGTCCGGATCGCGCGACCTGTGGCGCTCGCTGTCCGACGCACTCGGCTCGGTCGCCAACTACCTGAAAGTCCACGGCTGGCAAGACGGCCAGCCGCCGGCGCTGCCGGTGCTCGCGGTACCCGCGCGGATTGATCAGGAATTTCCGGTCAAACCGGCCCACACCCTGGCCGAACTGGCCGAACTCGGCTTCGAATTCGATGCCGGTGGCCTGGCACCGGAAACACCGGCGACCGTGATCGAGCTGGAAGGCGCGGAGGGGCCGGAGTACTGGATCGGCCTGAACAATTTCTACGTGATCACCCGCTACAACCGGTCGCCGCTGTACGCCATGGCCGTGACTCAGCTGGCCTGGGCGATCCGCGAGCGTGCCGGTGCCGGTGCCGCGAGCGCGAGCGCACCGTGATCCGGACCGCCTGCATACTGACTGTGGCCCTGCTGCTGACCGCCTGCGGCACGCGTGATACCAGCCAACCCCGGGACGGCGTCGGCCGGCCGCTGGATCCGGACCGGATCGAGGTGCCGCAACCGCGCGCAGAGCCGCGTTCCCGCTATGGCAACCACAGCCCGTATACCGTGCTCGGCCGAACCTACCATGTGTTGCCGAGTGCAAGCGGGTATCGCGAGCGCGGCCGCGCGTCCTGGTACGGCAGCAAGTTTCACGGTCGCCTGACCTCCTCCGGCGAGCCATTCGACATGTACAAGGTCTCGGCCGCGCACAAGACGCTGCCGCTGCCGAGTTGGGTCGAAGTCACCAACCTCGACAACGGTCGGCGCCTGGTGGTGCGGGTCAACGACCGCGGCCCGTTCAAGGAAGGCAGAATCATCGACCTGTCGTATGCCGCTGCAGTCAAGCTCGGCGTGCTCGAGTCCGGCACCGCCGCGGTCGAGGTCCGGGCGCTGAATCCGGGTAGTGGTCCGGGTGCCAATCCGAATGCAGCCGCACACGCCCCCGTCGCGCTGCCGGTCGAACTCCAGGCCGGTGCCTTCTCGAGCCGCGAAAGTGCCGAACGCCTGGCCGAGCAACTGCGCGGCTCCGGTTTCGATCGGGTCCGGGTCGAGCGCGCCCGCACCGACCGCGGCCGGCTGTGGCGGGTTCGCATCGGACCGATTCGAAACGCCGACCAGGCCAGCCAGCTGTTCCAGCGCCTGCTCGGCCTGGGACTGGGTCAGCCGGTCTATGTCTATCCTTGAACCCCGTCTACCCATAACCCGTCTATCCATGAACCCCGAGGACCCTGGTTGACCATCATGCTGAATTCGATCGCCATAAGCTGCATTTCGCGCCTCTGGATCCCGTTCGCTGCACTGCTGCTGGCGGGCCAGACGCAAGCCCAGGTGCCGGCTGCGCCCGACATCGGTGCATCCAGCTACATCCTGGTCGATTTCCATTCCGGCGAGACGATTGCCTCGATGGAGCCCGACCTGCCGGTCGAACCGGCCAGCATCACCAAGCTGATGACCAGCTATGTCGCATTCGCAGAGATCGAGGCCGGTCGGCTGGGTCTGGCCGACATCGTCAGGATCAGCGAAAAGGCCTGGCGGACCGAAGGTTCGCGGATGTTCGTCGAGGTCAACACCGAGGTTTCGGTCGAGGATCTGCTCAAGGGCGTGATCATCCAGTCCGGCAACGATGCCTCGGTGGCGCTGGCCGAGCATATCGCCGGCTCCGAGGATGTGTTCGCGCAGATGATGAACACGGAGGCCGAGCGCCTCGGGATGAGCAACAGCCATTTCCGCAACGCAACCGGCCTGCCGGCACCGGACCACATGACCACCGCGCGCGACGTCGCCCTGCTGGCGCGGGACATGATCGCGCGCTTTCCCGAGTTCTACCGCTGGTACTCCGAACGTGAATTTACCTACAACAACATCACCCAGCAGAACCGCAATCGGCTGCTGGCGCGCGACCCCAGCGTCGATGGCCTCAAGACCGGCCACACCCAGGCGGCCGGCTATTGCCTGGCAACCTCGGCGGTGCGCGACGGCATGCGCCTGATCAGCGTCGTGATGGGCACGGCCAGCGAGAACGCACGCGCCAGTGCCAGCCAGGCGCTGCTGAACTACGGCTTCCGCTTCTTCGAGACCTTCAAACTGTATTCGGCCGGCGATGTCGTGGCCACCGCCGAAGTCTGGAAGGGCAGCCGCGACGAAATGCAGCTGGCCGTGGCCGAGGATCTGTACGTGACGATTCCGCGGGGTCGGCAGGGCGAGCTGGCTGCGGCGCTGCGCATTCCCGCACCGGCCATCGCGCCGTTCGATGCCGGCCAGAACTTCGGCGAACTCGCGATCGAACTCGGCGGTGAAACCCGGCTGAGCCGTGCCTTGCAGGTGGTCGAGGCGGTTCCGGCGGCCGGCTGGTGGGGCCGCACCACCGATTCGGTCGGGCTCTGGTTCAAGGGCTTGTTCGGCAGCGATGACTGAGCCGGGACCACTGCAACTCGACGCCCAGGGCCAACTCCAGTTCCCCTGCGTCTACCCGGTCAAGGCGCTGACCCGGGTGCGCGAGCGCGCACTGGAGCAGCTGCTGGAAGAAATCGCGCGCCATGCCCGACTGCATGACCCGGACCGGATCCAGATCCGCCCCAGTCGCAACGGTCGCTTCCAGAGCGTGACGCTCGAACTGCACGTGGAATCGCGCGCGCAGCTGGAGTCGGTCTACGCCAGCCTGCGGGCGCTCGATATCGTGGTCATGACGCTGTGAACCTCCCATTGCACGCGCGCTGGCTCGGGCTTCAACCCTACGCGGCGACCTGGCAGGCGATGCGCCGCTTCACCGACCAGCGCGACGCATCCACCGCCGATGAAGTCTGGCTGCTGGAGCACCCGCCGGTATTCACCCAGGGTCTGGCCGGCAAGCCCGAACATGTGCTGGCACCCGGCGACATCCCGGTCATCCAGACCGATCGCGGCGGTCAGGTCACCTATCACGGACCCGGCCAGCTGGTGCTCTATCCGCTGCTCGACCTGGAGCGTCTGCAGCTCGGGGTGCGCTGCCTGGTCGATCGGCTGGAACAGGTGGTGATCGACCTGCTCGGCGATTACGGCCTGCACGCGCAGCGCCGCGAGGCGGCACCGGGGGTCTATGTCAACGGTGCCAAGATCGCCTCGATCGGCCTGAAGGTCCGGCGCGGCTGCACCTACCACGGGCTGGCACTCAACATTGACAACGATCTGGCACCCTTTGCACGGATCAATCCGTGCGGCTATGCCGGCCTGTCGATGACGCGCATGGTCGACCTGCTCGGACCCATCCAGTTCGATCAGGTGGCCGGGCAGATGCTGGGAAAACTGGCCGAAACACTCGGACTTGACGTGGTCGAGGCAGCAACCGATGATGCCGGGGTCGGTTCGGAAATCGAAACTCCGGCCCCGAATTGAAACAAAACAGGGACCTGGCGGGTCTCAGAGGCATGATGAGAATGACAATCTTGCGGTTTGGATGGGGACTTGTGCTGCTGGCGCTGGCTGCGACGGCAACGGCAGTACCGGAGACGACAGCACCGCTCAGCCCGACCACCGAGCAGCGCTACACCACGCGCCTGGCGACCCGGTTCCTGACCAGTTATCACTACCAGGGGCAGGAGCTCAACGACGAATTGTCCGAGCGCATCTTCGTCCAGTACCTGCGCATGCTCGACCCGAATCGGATGTACTTCCTCGAAAGCGATATCGAGCAGCTCGATCGCCACCGGCTGCGGCTGGATGATGCGCTCAGAACCGCCGAGATCGAGCCGGCGTTCGAGATCTTCGCGCTGTATCAGCGTCGGGTGGAACAACGCATCGAGTACGCCGAGGCGTTGCTGGAGAGCACGACAGAATTTGATTTCACAGTCGATGAATCGTATGGCTTCGACCGCAGCGAGGCTGCCTGGGCCGCCGAAAACGCCGAACTCGACGAGATCTGGCGCAAACGGATCAAGAATGACTGGCTCGGACTGAAGCTGGCCGAACGCGAAGTCGATGATATCCGCGGCACCCTGATCAAGCGCTACGGCATGATCCGCAAGCGGGTCAGCGAATTCAATGGCAGCGACGTGTTCCAGTTCTTCATGAACGCCTTCGCAACCTCGATCGAGCCGCATTCGTCGTACATGTCGCCGCGGCTGGCCGAGAATTTCGAGATCTCGATGAAGCTGTCGCTGGACGGAATCGGCGCCTTGCTGTCGAGCGACGGTGAATACGTCGAAATCCAGGAGGTGGTCAAGGGCGGTCCGGCCGACCTCGACGGTCGACTCAAGGCCGGCGACCGCATCATCGGCGTCGCCCAGGGCGACGAGGCGGTGGTCGACGTGGTCGGCTGGCGTCTCGACGACGTGGTCGACCTGATTCGTGGCGAACGCGAGACTCGGGTCCGACTGGAAATCCTGCCGGCTGAAACCGGCCTCAAGGGCGCACCGGAGATCCTCGAGCTGGTCCGCAACGAAGTCAAACTCGAAGAACAGGCGGCCAAGGCCAGCGTCGAACAGATCGAGACCGATTCCGGCCTGCGCAAGATCGGCATCATCGAAGTGCCGGTGTTCTACGTCGATTTTCGCGGCCGCGCCCGCAACGAACCCAACTACCGTTCGAGCACCCGCGACGTGCGTCGGCTGATCAATGAATTGCGTGGCCAGGGCATCGACGGCCTGATGATCGATCTGCGCGGCAACGGCGGCGGTGCACTGGTCGAGGCGACGACCATGACCGGTCTGTTCATCGACGAAGGGCCGGTGGTGCAGGTGCGCGACGCGCGCGGCCGGATCTCGATCGAGACCGACAACGAGCCCGGCATGGCGTGGGACGGCCCGCTGGCAGTGCTGGTGAATCGCTCCAGCGCCTCGGCTTCGGAGATCTTCGCCGCTGCGATTCAGGACTATGGCCGCGGCATCATCCTTGGCGAGCCGACCTTCGGCAAGGGCACGGTGCAGAATCTGTTCAATCTCGACAATTATGTGACCGACAAGGACAAGAAGCTCGGCCAGCTCAAGCTGACCATGGCCAAGTTCTTCCGCATCAATGGCGGATCGACCCAGGAACGCGGTGTCGAACCCGATATCTACCTGCCCAGTTATGGCAGTCCGGACGAATATGGCGAAAGCTCGCTCGATTACGCAATGCCGTGGAGCAACGTCGACGCGCTGGAATTCAAGCCCCTGGCCGACCTCTCGCCGTTGTTGCCCGGCGCAACCACGCTCCACCTCGAGCGGCGCAACCACGAAGAAATTCGCGCCCTGATCGAGGACTTCGAGCGCTACGACGAACTCGAGGAGCGGACCAGCGTTTCGCTGCTGGAATCGGAACGGCGACGCCAGCAGGATGAAGCTGAACAACGCCGGATCGCGCGCTACGGCGCCCCGGAGGACCCGGCTGCCGAGACAACCGCGGACGATACGGACGATGCGGACGACCCGCATGCCGAATCGGCCGATGAGCCTGATGTGCTGCGCACCGAGGCAGCGCGTATCCTGGCCGACCTGATCGAGCTGGATCGAGAGCAGCATCGACTGGTGCAGGTCCAGGTACCACGGCTCGGGGGCGGCCTGAACTGAGTTCGGAACCCCAGCCCGAAGCGGACCACCCGGCGGCCCCCGCAGTCTGCCGCGTGGCACTGCCGGTGCCGTTGCATCGGCTGTTCGACTACCTGCCCCCGGACAACGCCCCCCTGCCCGGCCCCGGTGCCCGGGTTGTGGCACCGTTCGGACGTCGTCGCTTGATCGGGATCGTCATTGAGACCGGCTCCAGCTCGGTCGCAGACCCCTCCACACTGCGACCGCTGACCGCAACCCTGGATGAGGCCTTGATCGATCCGGGTCTGCTGGAACTGCTGCGCTGGACGACCCGTTACTATGCCGCCCCGCCCGGTGAACTGGTCGGCATGGCCCTGCCCGGTGCCCTGCGGCGCGAACGCGCGTCATCAAAGCTAGCGCAGCCGGATTGGCTGTGCCTGACGGAAGCAGGCCGGTCGGCGGATTTCAGCCGCGCGCGGCGCAGGCGAGAGACGGCGTTGCGGCTGGAACACGGACCGCAGCCGCGCGCCCGGCTGATCGAGTCCGGCATTCCCGGTGCGGTGCTGCGCGAGATGCGCCTGCACGGCTGGATTGATGCCTGCGATGCACCGGCGCGAAGTCCGGAGCCCGGCCCCGAACTGAACCGCGACCAACGCCGGGCGCTGGCCGCGATCCTCGCCGCTCGCCACCGCTACGCCGCCATTCTGCTGGCGGGCGTCACCGGCAGCGGCAAGACCGAGGTGTATCTGCAGGCCGCACGCCATCTGCTCCGTCGTGGCCGCCAGGTACTGGTGCTGGTGCCGGAAATCGGCCTGACGCCGCAATTCGTGCGACGCCTTGAGTGCCGTCTCGGTCAGCCCGCATGGGTCTACCACTCGGGGCTTGCCGAGGGCGAGCGCCATGCGGCCTGGCAGGCCGCCCGCAGCGGTCGTGCCGGTCTGCTGGTCGGCACGCGCTCGGCCGTGTTTCTGCCGCTCAAGCACGCGGCAATGATCGTCGTCGACGAGGAGCACGACAGCTCATTCAAGCAGTTCGACGGCCTTCGCTACCATGCGCGCGATGTTGCGGTGATGCGTGCCAGCCGCCTGCAGATCCCGGTGGTGCTCGGGTCGGCGACGCCATCGCTGGAGAGCCTGGCCAACGCGGCTGCCGGGCGCTACCGGCTGGTGCAACTCCCGAATCGAGCCGGCAGTGCCCGGCAGCCGGAATGGAAGATCGAGGATCTGCGTGGTCAGGCGCTGAGCGATGGCCTCAGCCCGGAACTGCTGGAACGAATCGAAGCGACCCTGGAACAAGGACGCCAGGTGCTGATCTACCGCAACCGGCGCGGTTACGCACCGGTGCTGACCTGCAACGAATGCGGCTGGCATGGCGAATGCAGCGAATGCAGCGCCAACCTGACCTGGCACCGCAACCCGCCGCGTCTGGTGTGCCACCATTGCGGAGCCAGCCAGCGCCTGCCGCGCCGCTGCCCGGAGTGCGGAGCGCCCGGACTGACACCGGTCGGCGTCGGCACCGAACGGCTCGAGGCGGCGTTGCAACAGCGCTTTCCCGAAACCCAGGTGCTGCGCTTCGATCGCGATGCCGTGCGCGGCAAGGATGCCTTCGAGCAGCGACTGGCGCAGATCGAGCCGGATCGGCCCTGCATCCTGGTCGGTACCCAGATGCTGGCCAAGGGTCATCATTTGCCCGGCATTGCCCTGGCGGTGATGCTTGATGCCGATGCCTTGCTCTACAGCTCGGATTTTCGCGCACCGGAACGGCTGGCCCAGATCGTCACCCAGGTCGCCGGCCGCTCCGGCCGGGTCGAATCGGGGAGCTTCGTGCTGCAGACCCGGCACCCCGAGCATGCCCTGCTGCAGAAAATTTGCACAGGCAACTATCTGGAAGTCGCGCGCATGCTGCTGTTCGAGCGCAACCAGGCCGGATTGCCGCCGCTGCGGCCCCTGACAATGATTCGGGCCGAATCCCGGGTCGCCGCCGAGGCCTGCACGTTTCTGCGCCAGGTCGCGGCCGGACTGGCGCGAAGCGCAATCGAAGTCCACGGCCCGGTGGAATCACTGATGCAGCGGCGCGCCGGCTACTGGCGCTTCCAGCTCTGGTTGATTGCTCCGGACCGCAGCGCAATGCAGCGGGCAATCCAGAACCTGCCCGCGTCGATCGAATCGCAGCGCCCGAACGCGCGTCTGCGCTGGCACATCGATGTCGATCCGCTGGAGCTGTAGCACCCCGAAGCAACACGACCCGACGCAGCCGAAACCAATCGAAACCTGATCAGGCACGAGACTCAGCTGGCCAATGCAGTCTCGCTGCAAAAGTACTTGTGTGATTAAAACCGCAAATGAACGCAAATGAACGCAAATGCGTGATGAGCCTGGCGAACGACTGAATCAGATCTGAGCGCGTGGTTTCGAGTCACCAGTGCGGATCTGATCCCGTGCTCTCAAGGATTTTATTCGCGTTCATTTGCGTTCATTTGCGTTCATTTGCGNNGCGTTCATTTGCGGTTCGAAACAGCTTTTGCACCGCGTCGAGACACTCGCCGAGTACTGGCTGAGTCGAGTACCTGACCAGGGATCGAAAAGGCATGCGAGAAGGCTGCGAAAAGCGCAATTCATGCTGCGCCGTTCGGGCTGGCTTTCTATACTTGCCCTCCACTCTTCTCCGAACCGAGTCTTCTTGCCATGCGCAAATTCATTCTCAGCAGCCTGCTGATCGTGTCCGCTTCCAGTCAGGCCCAGATCCCCGCCGACGTCACCCTGGACCCGGTGCCCGGCATCTCCGGCCTCAGCGCCCCACTCGGCATCAAGCATGCCGGCGATGCTTCGGGCCGGCTTTTCATCGTGCAGCAGGGCGGGACGATCCGGATTGTCGATGCCGATGGCACGCTGCTGGCGACCCCGTTCATCAATATCGGCACCAGAACCACTGCGAGCGGTGAGCGCGGTCTGCTCGACATTGCCTTCCATCCGCAATTCGCCAGCAACGGCCGGTTCTACCTGCACTATTCCGCCGGCAGCAACCGGCCGACCGGCACCGAGCTCGGCGATACCATCGTGGCCGAATTCAGCCTGACCGCCAACCCGAACGTGGCCAACAATGCGCCGGACCGGATCATCCTGACTGCCGGCCAGGACTTCTCCAACCACAATGGCGGCCAGATGCGCTTCGGCCCGGACGGCTACCTGTATCTCGGCCTCGGCGACGGCGGCAGCGGCAACGATCCCTGCAACCGCGCGCAGACGCTGGATCCCGCGGCCATCGTCACCGGCGGCAGCTGCCGCTCGGAACGCAGTGTCGCCCTGCTCGGCAAACTTCTGCGCATCGACGTCGACAACACCACGCCGGCTGGCGCCAACAACCTGTGCGGCGCCAACGCCAACGGTTCAGCCAATTACGCCGTGCCGCCGGAAAATCCGTTCGCGGGCCAGGCCAATCGCTGCGGTGAAGTGCTGCTCTACGGTCTGCGCAACCCCTGGCGCTGGAGCTTCGACCGCCTGACTCAGGACCTGTGGATCGGCGATGTCGGTCAGAGCACCTGGGAGGAAGTCGATTTCCTGCCCTGGCCGCTGGCCGGCGGTGAGGATCTGGGCTGGAAGATCTGCGAGGGCAGTTTCCTGCGCGGATCGACCAGCCAGGCCTGCAGTCTTTCAGGCTCGGTACTGCCGGTGCTGGAATACCGTACCGGCCAGAACGGCAACTGCTCGATCACCGGTGGCTATCGCTACCGCGGCCCGGTCAACAGCCTGCGCGGGCGCTACGTCTACTCCGACTTCTGTTCAGGACGAGTCTGGTTTGCACGTCAGGACGGTGGCAACTGGACTGCCGAGGTATTCGGCTTTGCCGGCGGCAACGTGCGCAGCTTCGGCGAGGACGAGGATGGCCGACTGTACGTGATCGCAGGCTCAAGCCTGTTCCGGTTCAACGGCGACGAGACCGACCTGGTGTTCGAGGACGGCTTCGAGAGCAGCCCCTGAGGATCATTGTCCTGCCTGATTGGTTACTTGTTTCAGCCATGGGTAAAAACGAACCGCAGATTTCGCAGATTCACGCAGAATTATTTGAACGAAAACGCGTCGAGCATCGGGTAATGCCGTGGACTGGGGGGCGAGTCCAGCCCGTTGCACGAGACGCTCAGCGGGGCGTGGTGTTGCCTGGTGGTGATGCTTGGGTCGCGGGTCAGACGACAAGGCGGGCTCAGCCGGAGCCAATCGGCTCGAAGCGGTTGGCATCGCGGTTCTTGCGCACGGTGTTCGGGTCCCAGACCCGGCCGTTCATCGCGATCCAGACCCCGGTTGGGAGACACTGCACCGCGCCGACCGCGCAGCCGATGTTGAACACTGCATCGGAGCCGATGAAGCGGGCCGGATTCAGTGCCCCGGTCAGCACGATCACGCGATCGTCCAATCCCTGCAGGCGCTGCGCGGTCTCGACCATGGTGTCGGTGCCGTGGGTGATCAGAAAATGGCGCGCCTCCGAGCCTTCGACCGCGGCCCGGACCAGATCACGATCGGCCTCGGTCAATTGCAGCGAGTCCTTGCGCAGCAGCGGCTGGACCTGCCAGCGGAAGCCGACGTTCATGTCGCCGAGGATGCGCGAAATTTCCGGCTCGCCGATCTTGTAGTCCGACTTCTCGTCGAAGTAGATCTTGTCGATCGTGCCGCCGGTGGTAATGATTTGCAGAAGTTTCAAGGCTTCGTTTCCCCTGCCTGATTTTCAGGTCGCGTTCGACGCGCATCTACAGACGGTCAGAACTGCTGTCTCGAACCGCAAATGAACGCGTTCATTTGCGGTTTCAATCACAATCCCGGTTCCTGCTCATCCGCGTCGACCGGCTCGAGCCGGAAACGCAGCCGGGCGTATCGTCGGGCCACGTCAAGCACGCGCGCGGCCTGCGACTGTCCACGCTTGAGGCCGCGTGCGCCGAGGTCACAAAGCTCCACCAAAGCGGTTACCCGGTACACATTCAACGCCAGCGCGCGCGCATTGGCCTGCGCCGTGGCGGCAGCGCTTTCGAAATCCGCCGCGGTCTGCGCCAACGCCGTGCGGGCGATTTCTGCCAGCAGCGACATTTCCGGCCCGCTCCAACCTGCGATGCGCGCCTGCATCGCGTCCTGCCAAGGCGCGAGGCCGTCAGTCTCGATCACGCGCAGCAGGTCCAGCGCCAGTACATTGGTCGTGCCTTCCCAGATCGACAGCACCTGGACATCGCGCAGCAGCTGCGGCAGGCCGGTGTCCTCGATATAGCCGGCACCGCCGAAGCACTCCAGCACCTCGGACGTGACCGCGATGGCATCGCGCGCCGTGCCGAGTTTGATCACCGGCGTCAGCAGACGCTGCAACTTCGCTTGTGCCTGCGGATGAGCGTGCTCGACCCGCCCCAGCTCGCGAATCATGGCCCAGGTCGCCGCCGAGGCGGCAGCGAAGTCGGCCTCCAACAGCGCCAGCGTACGCCGGTGCAGCGGGAGCTCGATCAGCCGCCGACCGAACGCCTCGCGCAGCCCGGCATAGCTCTCGGCCAGCGCCAGACCGCGGCGCATCAGGCTGCAGGCGGTAATCGCATTCCAGGTCCGGGTCAGGTTCAGTACCGGCGCGATCGCGGCCACACCGCGCTCCAGCTCGGCCACCGGCTCGGCCGGCGTTCCATCGAGCCAGAGCTCGGCAGTCGGCAGCTTGCGCGTGCCGAGCTTGTCCTTGAGCCGCTGGATCTCGATTTGCTGCAGCCGACCGTCGGCATCGTGCGGCTCGACGTAGAACAGCGCCAGACCGCGTGAACCGCCCGGGTTGCCTTCGGGTCGGGCCAGCGTCAGCGCCATTTCGGAAGTCGCCGCCGAGGTGAACCATTTGCGCCCATGCAGGCGCCACTGGCCGTGATCATCGCGTCGCGCCACGGTCTGGCTGCGGCTGACATCGGAACCACCGATGGTTTCGGTCATCCACTGGCCCGAGGTCCAGAACGCATCGCCCGAACGCGCCAGCAGGTGCGGCAGTGCGCGTTCAGCCAGCGCACGATTGCCGGCATCGTGCAACACGCGCGCCGCACCGTCGGTCATCGCCAGCGGGCAGCCGTAGAAATCGGTCGAGGGAATGAACAGCCAGGCGCGGGCAAACTGGATCGTGCGCGCATACTCGGCCAGATCCTTGTCATAGCCGGCCGCGACCAGGCCGTACTCCGCGGCCCAGTCTTTGGCCTTGAGCCACAGCGGGGTCAGCTCGATCCGGTCGATCCGCTCGCCCCAGGGACTCCACTGGGTCAGCCGCGGTTCGTTGAGTCGATCGGCCTGCTGCAGCGCATACCACTCGCCGCCGGCGCGCGCGCCGATTTCCTTGAGCAACGGACGCTCGGCATGCAGCAGCGCCTCGGGCAGTTCGGCGTCCAGCCAGGCCTGCAGCAACCAGTCGCTTTCGAACTGATTGTCGAGCCCGGGCGGGGTCTGGATGAAGGAAGCTTGGGTACCCATGGCTTCAGTATACCGGCTGAGCGGAATCCCGGATCGGGATCACCACCAGCGCCTTGCGCTCTACACGCCTGCTCGCGAGCCCTTCGGGTGGATCAAGCGCCTGGCTGGCCTTGCCTGCCCGAGCTGCGAGGCCGCGGTCGCAACTGCGCCAGCACCAGGAAATAGCTGCTGGTCAGCGCGATCTGGATCAGTGCCGGAACACGGGCTGCCGGCGCCGCCCAGGCTTCGACCACCGCGATGCAGAAGTAGCCCAGCAGCAACATGCCGCCGATCACCAGCGCGCGCAGATTCAGACGCCAGATCCACCACGCCGGAAGCAGCAGCGGCACGGTCATCAACAGCATTGAACCGATGCCGCCCAGCGGCCCGATCGGATCCAGCCAGCCGAACCAGATCGGCTGCAGGGCAATCAGTGCCAACCAGATCCAGCGTGCCGCCGCGAGCTTCACAGCCGACACGCCAGTTCGGCCACGCGGCGACCGAGCGCGCGCGCCAGATGGATCTCGTCCTCGTCCAGCGCCCGATCCGAATCCGGCCCGGACCAGTGACTGGCGCCGTAGGGCGTGCCGCCGGAACGCGTACTCAGCAGCCTTCGCTCGGTGTAGGGCAGCCCCACGATGTACATGCCGTGGTGCAGCAGCGGCAACATCATCGACAGCAGCGTCGCTTCCTGGCCGCCGTGCAGGCTGGAGGTCGAGGTGAATACACCGGCCGGCTTGCCGGCCAGGGCACCGGAAAACCATTCCGCGCCGGTCGAATCGAGAAAGAACTTCAGCGCCGCGGCCATGTTGCCGAAACGGGTCGGGCTGCCCAGCACCAGTCCGGCACATTCGGACAGATCAGCGCGCTCGACCAGTGCCGGACCGTCGTCGGGCAGCGCCAGCGGCTCAGGCGCCACGGCGGAAGTCAGCGGCGCGACCGTACGCAGTCGCGCGCCACAGCCTTCAACCCGCTCGACACCGCGCGCCACCTCACGCGCCAGGGCGTGGGTATTGCCGTGCACCGAATAACTCAACACCAGGATTTCGCGCATCCAGCCTTTCCTTGGAGTCTATTCCACGGCCGAAGACTAGCCGATCGCTGTCGCTCGCGGATCAGCGCGACGAATCGAGCAGGTCCAGTACTGCCTCGGGCGGTCGACCGATGCGCGCCCGGCCGCCGATCACAACGATCGGGCGCTGGATCAGCACCGGATGCTCGGCCATGATCCGGAACAGCGTCTCAGGCGCCGTGGCCGATGCCTCCAGCCCCAGCGCAGCCCAGGCCGGCTCGCCAGCTCGTAACAGTGCCGGTGCATCCAGACCCATCTTTCCGGCCAGCTCAGCCAGCGTCTCGGCGCTGGGCGGATCGTCCAGATACAGCACGATCTCCGGCTCCACGCCGTGACTGCGCAGCAGCTCGAGCGTGGCGCGGCTTTTGGAACAGCGCGGGTTGTGGTAGATAATGGCAGACATGAATTCTCCTTCGATCGATTCGTCGCGACCCGAGCATTTTCGCCGATCCGGTGCGATGCATGAGGAGCCCGGCGTACTCGGCGCGCTGCTCGATCCGCGCTGGCTGAGCGCGTTCAGCGCGCACCTGTGGGACCACTTTCGCCACGATCGCTGCTTCGAGGCCGCCGGCGCGCTCAGCTATACCAGCCTGCTGGCTTTGGTACCGCTGATGGCGGTGATTCTGGGCGTGCTGTCGGCGTTTCCGGTATTCGACTATGGCGTCGATCAGCTGCAGGATTTCATCTTCTCCAATTTCGTACCGGCCGCCGGCGACGTGGTGCGCGACTACCTCGATCAGTTCATCGCCCGCTCGACCAGCCTGACCGGCACCGGCACACTGTTCCTGGTCGTGACCGCGATCATCCTGATGGCGACCATCGAGAAATCGCTGAACCGGATCTGGCGCGTCGATCGGGTGCGCCACCCGACCAGCCGCCTGGTGATGTACTGGGCGGTGCTCACACTCGGCCCGATGCTGCTCGGCGGCAGCCTTGGCCTGACCTCCTACCTGGCCGCGCTACCGCTGCTGGCACCGGAATTCGTGCGCGGCACACTGCAGTCCGGTCTGCTGCTGCTGACGCCACCGCTGGTCGCGCTCGCCGCCTTCACGCTGATCTTCCTGCTGGTGCCGAACCGGCGCGTGCACTGGCGTCATGCGCTGGCCGGTGCGGCGTTCTCGGCGCTGGCCTTCGAGCTGTCCAAGCGCGGCTTCGTGCTCTACATTTCCAACTTTCCGACCTACGAACGCCTCTACGGTGCGCTGGCGACGATTCCGATCTTCCTGGTCTGGATCTATGTCTCGTGGGTGGTGATCCTGCTCGGCGCAAGTCTTGCGGCGGCGCTGACGACCTTCAACTACCGTCGTAGCGAATGGCGCTGGAGCCCACGCCAGCATCTGCTGCTGGTGCTGCGACTGCTTGAGCACTTGTGGCAGGCGCAAATCGGCGGCCGCGGTATCGCCGTGCGCGAATTCCTCGAACTGGAACCGGCAGCCACCGACCGGGAAGTCCAGGCGCTGCTGCAGCCGCTGGAATCGGCCGGCATGATTCATCGCGACGAGACCGGCTGCTGGTTTCTCAGCGCCGACCTCGGTGAAATCACGCTGGGCGAGCTGTATCGAGCACTGGACCTGGTGCTGCCGTTGGGCGAGCTCGACAGTCTGCCGGATACCGAACCGGAGCAGCACCCGCGCACCCGGGCCCTGCTCGAACTCGAGCAGGCTTGCGCAGACGTAATGAACCAGACCCTCAAATCGCTGGTCGAACGCGACAGCGCCATGAATCCCTTATCCAGGCAGGAGCCCATTGCCTCATGAAGTCATTCCTGTTCAAGCCCGTTGTGCTGATCATTCTGATCCTGCTGTTCGCCCCCGGCTGCAGCGAAAACCATCCCGGCCAGGCGCAGGCCGAAGCGGCCGATCCGGTCGTCACGACCGAGTTCGAACTACCCGGTCTGGACGGGACTCCACATCGCCTCAGCGACTGGCGCGGTGAGTGGGTGCTGGTCAATTACTGGGCCACCTGGTGCGCGCCGTGCCGCAAGGAGATCCCGGATTTTTCACAGCTTCACGATCGGCGGGAGGACATCACCGTACTTGGGCTGGCGTTCGAGGACACCGACGTGGCCACCTTCGAGCAGTTCCTGGTCGAGTACCCGGCCAGCTATCCGATTCTGCTGGTCGACGTCTACAACCCGCCCGAAGCGCTCGGCGCGCCGATGGCCTTGCCGACCTCGTATCTGATCGATCCCGACGGCGTGCTGGTCGAGACCTGGATCGGACCGCTGACCGGTGCCCAGGTCGAAGCCCGGATCGAGAACGGTCCGGACGCGTGACTGGGCGCCGCTTCGTGATCTCCGGCAAGGTCCAGGGCGTGTTCTTCCGCGCCTCGACCCGGCAACAGGCCGAACTTCTGGGCCTGACCGGCCATGCGGTCAACCGCAGCGACGGACGGGTCGAGGTCGTCGCTCACGGCGATGCAGCAGCACTGGATCAGCTGGCCCGGTGGCTGGAGCACGGACCGGAGCGGGCCCGGGTCGACCGGATGGAAATCGAAACGATCGACGAGCCTGCGCCAAAAGGCTTCCTGGTCGGTTGATGCACTGCCTGATCATATAAACCCGCCTTATTCACCATCCCTCCAACTACGACGCCGCCATGCCCCGCATCTGCGGCGTTTCGCTCGGTC